>Ga0256829_1000449_pt1 | contig 41637 bp, 36 predicted proteins | sample 131447metaG_FD_185979 | JGI IMG/M metagenome (GOLD analysis project Ga0256829, IMG submission 185979) | Hydrothermal vent microbial communities from Lau Basin, Pacific Ocean - 131-447 | ecosystem: Environmental > Aquatic > Marine > Hydrothermal vents | place: Pacific Ocean: Lau Basin | collected... | reverse complement strand
TTAAATTCTTCTTGAAACATAACACTAAGCTAAGGGGCAAATGTACAATGCGATAATCGCGAAGCCGCATTGTATATTTGTCCCAGCAGCCCGCGCAGCGGGATGCGACTTGAGCGTTTTGTTATGTCGCATACCGTTATAGCTCAAACCGCCTAATTCCATTAGCAAAATAATATATCGCAAGTGCAGTTAGTAATAGATAGGGTAGGTCTACCATGAGCGTTAAATAGTGTTTTGAACCATCCTCGAAAATTATTGGTGCGAAAAGACCTGTTACTATTGGTACGAAAATAGATAGTGCAAGAAACTTACACCCCTTACCAATACTGCCTAGTGTAACGTTTTCACTATTGGTGGCGGCTACTCTCAATCTGGAAGCGAGCAACCAAAGCACAATTCCTAATGCAATATTAATCAGTGCATCAGCGGTAGTGATTATTAATGTATCTAAAAAATCTTCCATTTAATCCTAAAACCTTACCGAGCGACATAACACCCCGCTTAGGGGCGAAAATACGTGGGCTATAATAACGAGCGAAGCGAGGACAGCCCACGTGTTTTTGTCCCAGCACGCCCCGCGTGCGTCTACAGCGGTTTGTTATGTTGCATGTTTATTTCGGGCCGCTTTTTTTGATTTTGACCCACAACTCATTAGCCTTCTTGATCTCTTCGTCAGATGGGCGTTCAACAGGGTGTTTTGGATTTTCATGTTTTTTGCGAAGATTAGAAAAATTTTCTAGTCCTAAGAACATTGGATGTAAATCTGGCTCTTTACTTCCGATATCCATCTCCATTTCAGCACAACACTTAATTAATGTTCCTAAATCTTTTGAGATTAACTTCCTAAGTTCAACTGGAATCTTTCTTGAAATTTCCTCAATTGTTACTTCCAGGATAGCGAGTTGTTCAAGTAAATTTTCTGCGAATTCACGATCCATTTGATTTCCTTATTGCAACATAACACTGTAACCGTTCACCAGGGCCCTATTGACAGGCAGCTTTGAAGTCGTTGAGTAGTGGATAGCTAGTTTTGTTCAGCGTTGCAGCCAGGATTGCCCGAATCCAATTCAGAGGATTCAGCTTTTGCTTCCGGCAGGTTTCTACAATAGTGAGGATGCGTTGTCTGAACAATTCCCCTCTGTGAGACCAGACACCATAGCTGCCTTTTCGCCACAACACATAGCTTCGCAGTGAACGCTCTGCTTCATTATTTGTCAGCGGTACGCCATTATGTTTGAGAAACACCCAGCACATGTCATCGTATTTAAGCAGCAGCTTGCACCGGTTCTGATAGCGTGGTGTGACACAACGTCTTGATGCCAATTCCAGTTGTTCTCGCCAGGCGATACGTAGTTTTTCCATTCGGTCCCGGTATCGCTTTTCACTTAGTGCGTTACGCTCATACCGGTGTTGCAGCCGGAACAGTATGCGAATGAGCCTGACTAACGTTGTTCCATAGGTTTTATTCGTGCCCCAGCTTTCTGCCAGCGCATTCATATTCCTTAAGATATGCGCCCAGCACAATTGTCGGTGGTCTGCATCAATGTAGTGATAACCGGCATACTGGTCGGTAACAACGATGTTTTCTGGATTATCGCCCAGCAGTTTCTTCGCTGCCCATGCTCCACGTGAGAAGTGTGTCATAAAGCAAGACAATTCAGCTGTGCACACCTGCCACATCCAGCGGTTTTCGTTGCCGCGCTGATGACGAGTTTCATCACAGTGTACGACCGCCTCATTTTGCATAATCTCCCGGATATCCTGATACGCTGGCGTCAGTACTGCACTGACGCGGCCTTGTGCTTCAGAGATAGCCCCACGACTAAACGACAAGCCAAAGTTTTGTTCAAGCTGTTGCTGGATTTTACTGATACTCTGATGAAACTGGCCTGACTGCATCGCCACATAGGCCAGCAGGTTATTACCCATCTGCCCTTGATTCACATTGTCAGGTAAATTGGCTTTGACCGTTTTACTGCACTGGCAACACTGTCCCTGATAAAGTTGATGCTCAACAACGGTAAAAGCTTGGCTGGGAATATCAAACACCTGATGACGACGGTAGGGTGAATGACTGACATCAATTACACCGCCACAAGCGCACGTATCTTCCGGGTAGTAGGTACGGGTCTCATCAACGCTATCAGCCATTACCCGCTTACAGCCCTTATGACCGGATTGCGCACCGCGCTTACGTCCTGTTGGCTTTTTAGTCGGTGCAGAAGAACCCGCCCCTGGACCATTAGAAGATGGCGGGCGAGATGAATTACGACTGTTCTGATTCAGTCGATCTTCGAGGTCGTTAAGCCTGTCCCAGAGTGCTTCAATTACTAACTTAGCATCTTCAAGATTGCTGACTTCAGGCGGCTTGGGTGGTTGCTTTTTACGTGACATGAAAGCACTCTGACAGACTGGCGAGATCAATCAATAGGATCTCTAAGATCGTTGAAAATAAATATTTTTAGCTGTCAATAGGGCCCTGGTGAACGGTTACAGTACTAATTAGCAAGAACTTTTTTATTGATGGGCGATGAAGGTGTAGTACAGCTAAAGCGCCTTAAACCGCGCCACAACCTGTTGCCCCTTTTCAAGTCCTAGCCGCGATAACGACAACACACTAATACGAGAGTAAAAGCAGTGATTACCTGCCTCTAAAGTCAGCAACACTTTTCCCGTAGTTTTGGCCTCGCTGTCATTAATCATTTTAATTTCACAGCGCAATGCATTGAGTATGCTCGATTGCTCACTGGCTATTGAGTGATTATCGCTAGGAATAGATATGCTGACATCGCTTGCATATAAAACAAACTTTGCTCGACTATCCACCACAGAGCACTGATTCACAAACAGTGGTGTATTGTCTATGCTCACGGTTTGCAGGGCGTGGGCAGATTGCTCGGCAGTCTGTGTGACCTCACCTTCGAGAAGTGCAAAAGGATTGCTGCCTAATTCATCTACCGACAATGCTCGTAACACATCTTGAGTCATACCACAGTGTTGATTGCGGCCCTTGTCGATGATTAACAGTGCATCGCTGAACAAGGCGAGATCTTGCCAATCGTGAGAGACAAACAGGCATCTAAAATAGCCCGCTACAGCACTGGCCGACAGGAAATGATAGATCCTGTGTCTTCGCGCGATATCGATAGCACTCAACGCTTCATCGAGCAGTAGAATGTCTGGGCCATTGAGCAAAGCTCTAGCAATAGCAACGCGCTGCCCTTCTCCACCAGAGAGTGTGGTAACAGGGCGCTGTAATAGCTCACTGATTTCACACCCTTCGACAACCTTTTGGAAATCAATACCACCTTGCTTTGCATAGCGCTGAGACAGCAAAAGATTGTCTTGCACACAAAGATTGGGAAACAACATGGGCTGCTGAAACACCACGCCCACTCTGGCGGCATCAACGCCCCAATCTACATTGACCTTTGCGCTGGCCTCAGCACCTGCTAGTGCGCTGAGCAAGCTACTCTTTCCTGCACCTGATACCCCTGATACACCGACCATTTTCGCCGTTGGTGAAAATGAGGCCGACAAGGAAACTCGCTGATTTAACGAGATTGAGAATTCCACCCTAGGCCTCCTTTTCCGTTAAACCAATACAGCACCACCATCAACAGTAGTGAGAACGCCAATAACACCAAAGACAACGTATGAGCGCCCGAGTAATTCAAAGACTCAACCTGTTCGTACAAGGCTATCGACACCACTTGAGTTTCCTGTGGGATGTTCCCTCCAATCATCAGTACCACACCAAACTCACCCAAGGTATGTGCGAAGCTCAAACCAAATGCCACTACAAAAGACGATTTGCACAGGGGAATTACTAACTTAGTAGCGATGGCAAAAGGTGTAAGATGAAGGGATTTTGCTACCGTTAAATAGCGATTATCGAGCTGCGAAAAGCCACCATAGAGAGGTTGCACCGCAAAAGGCATAGAATACAGGAGTGAGCCTAAAACCAAGCCTTCAAAGCTAAACGCGAGAGTGCTGCCAAAGGTATTGAGCCAAAACGCCCCCAGTGGGCTGTCGGGTGAAAATGCAATGAGTAAATAAAAGCCAAGTACTGTTGGAGGTAATACGAGAGGAAGCGCAATTATCCCCTGTACTATGGGCTTAAACCCACTTTGCCACCGAGCGAGCCACCACGCCAGTGGCGTAGCAATAATCAACAGCAAAACACTGGTCACTAGGGCCAGTTTAACGGTGAGCCAAATGGCGGGAAGATAGTCTAGAGGCATTACTCATTCGCCCCAGGTTCTGCAATAGTTTCGTAACCAAGAGCAACTAAACGCCGTTGGACATCAGCCGACAATAGAAAGTCCACAAAGGCACTAGCTCGATGCTTGTTATCTTGAGGGGCGGTAATGGCCAAGCTCTGTACTATGGGTTCGTGTAAGTGAGATGGAACCTCTAGGATATCGTTTCGGTCTACCACCAGCGAGCGTGCAACAAATGCTACTGGCACATTACCCGACTCGAAAAACTGATAGGCTTGAATCACATTGTTGCCTTTCACCATTGACGCTTGTGCACATTCCCAAGCGTTTCCTTGCGACAATACTTCTTTTGCAGCCACACCGTATGGCGCAATGGCGGGGTTCGCTATCGCTAGGCGTTGAGAGGAAGCGCAAAATACGTCATCTAACTGCTGCCAATTTAGTGTATCAATATCGAATAGGCTTGCATCTACTATTAAAGCAAGCTGCCCTTGGGCGTATGGAAAAACGTCGTCGGCGTTTACTTTACCTGACGTTATAAGTGCATTGGGTCGTGCACTGTCGGCAGATAAAAACAGGTCAAACTGCGCGCCTCTGGATATCTGCGCAAACAGTGTTCCACTAGAACCCACGGAAATGCGTACTGGTATTCCCGTTTTTTCCGTATACAAGGCGGCGATTTGCTTGGCTGGCTGAGAAAAGTTGGCTGCAACGGCTATTTTTAATGGGTCTTCGTCGTTCTGCGTGGCTAATGCGTAATTCGTAAATATTATCGCGAGAAACACCATAGGTAATGCGGCAGCCTTAACAACCCAGCTAAACCCATGTGTTCGGCAACAATGCATGTTAATTCTTCGCTTTTGGCGTTAACCACGCCATCGCTGCTTGTTCGTCAGAGGCTTTCACCTCAACCCAATACTCGCCATCGGCAGCAAATTCCTTCTTCCACAAAGGAACCGATTTTTTTAGGAAGTCCATTAAATAACAGGCAGCGTCAAAGGCAGATTTTCTATGAGAGGCACAGCATCCGACCCAAACGATTTGTTCGTTGTTGTGTAGCCGCCCTACGCGATGCACCACACCTATATTCCTCAACTCGAATTTATCCATGGTGTCTTGCGCTAGTTGAGTGAGTGCGGTTTCTGTCATCCCCGGATAGTGCTCCAGCGAAATACCGTCAATGGTTCCATCGGCGTTTGTATCACGCACCAGTCCCGTAAAAGTCACGATGGCACCAACGGCGCCTGCATGCTCCTGTTGAGCTTGTGCAAGTAGCTCGTCGTACAAACCTTGTTGTGAAAAGTCGTTGGTGACTATTCGCGCAAACATGCTAGCCCCCAGTCACTGGCGGGAAAAAAGCGACCTCGTCACCGGCCGCTATTGGCGTGTCGGGCGTGCAGAGCTGCTGATTTTTCGCGCAAATTACAGTTCCATCGAGGGCAAGCGCCCATTTTTCATTTTTTGCTTTCAAACTCAACAACACATCTGCAATGGTTTTATGGGCGTCCAGCGAGAACTCCAATTCGCCTTCACCACTCACTTCACGTACCTGAGCGAAGGTTTTAATAACAAGAATGGTTTCCATGTTAACAGCTCTGGGTTGATGCTTGATTGTTTTGCCAATGGCCTGTCTTTCCACCTTTTTTATCAAGCACCCGAATGCCTTCAAAATGCATTGCCGGGTCAATCGCTTTGCACATATCAAACAATGTCAGCAGTGCCACATTTACGCCCGTTAACGCTTCCATTTCAACACCGGTTTTACCACTGAGTTTACAGTAACACTGTGCGCGAATACGTTGATTTTCAATGTCGATATCAAAAGAGATATCAACTTTTGACAAGGCTAACGGGTGGCACAGCGGAATAAGATCAGCACAGCGCTTGGCTCCCTGAATACCGGCAACTCTAGCTACCGCAAATACATCGCCCTTAGCAATTTTTTCTTCACTGATTTGACGCAGTACATCAGCGCTGGCATAAAGATAACCTTCGGCGGTGGCTTCACGAACGGTGATCGCTTTTTCGCTCACATCCACCATGTTGGCTTCGCCGCCGGCATTTAAATGACTAAAAGTACTCATACTCGCCTCACACTAAGTGCTTAACGAAGTTACACGGAGTAAAGTCTGCATCTAACTGACTTGCGATAATTTTCTCCCACGCAGTGCGACAAGCACCTGTTGAACCGGGCAAACAGAAAATCACTGTGTTGTTGGCAAACCCTGCAATGGCACGAGACTGAATGGTGGATGTACCAATTTCTTCGTAGCTAATGTGACGGAAGAGTTCACCAAATCCGTCAACTTCTTTGTCGAATAACACGCTAATAGCTTCTGGCGTTGAATCACGATGGGTAAATCCAGTGCCACCAGTAATGAGAACGGCATGAATGTTTTTATCAACGATCCACTGAGACACTATGGCTCGTTGTTGATAAATGTCGTCTTTGACTAAATCCCGTGCTCCAAGCACATGCCCAGCCGATGTGAGGGCTTCCACCAAATAATCCCCAGACTTGTCAGTTTCTAAGGTTCGTGTATCAGAGATAGTGAGAACCGCAAGGTTCAATGGCTGGCTAACAGTAGACATAAGAATTCCTAAAATGCGCTGCGAATTCCAAGCGGGTTTTGTTACAGTACATACCCTTAAGTTTGAGTACGACGCCCTTGGCTTTTGGAACTCATTAATTTTATCCAACAAATGTACCTTATTAAGTAAGGCTAAACACGTTGAATTCAATAACGAAATGTAAATAGCTATGCCTAAACCGCTTTCTCACACTGACGCCATGCGCTTTAATCGCCAAATAGTGCTTCCTCAGATAGATCTTGAGGGACAAGAGCGTTTGGCAGAAAGCCGCATTTTGGTTATCGGCGTGGGTGGACTTGGTAGTGCTGCGGCAAATAGTTTGTGCGCTAGCGGTGTGGGAAACCTCACCTTAGTGGATAACGACACCGTTGAGGCGACGAATTTACCTAGACAAACCTTGTTTGATGAAACCCAAATTGGTGAAGGAAAAGTCATTGCCGCTAAGCAGCGTTTGGAAGCCATCAACCAGGCATGTGCTATCACAGCACTTTCCACTTCGATCCATGCGCAAGATATCAATGCGCTAATCGCACAACACGACGTAGTACTCGATTGTACTGATAACACAGATAGTCGCGATGCCATTAATAAAGCCTGCGTAGAACAGGGCGTAGCTTTGGTGTCTGGGGCAGCCATACGTTTTGAAGGGCAGCTCTTTGTTTATAAGCCGAGAGCATCTGCTTGCTATGCCTGTCTTCGCACACTTTTTGACGCACCCGAGCTGAGTTGTACTGAGGCGGGGATATTTTCCCCCGTGGTAAATATTATTGGTATCTATCAAGCTATGCTTGCCATGCAGCTCATTATGGAGGTAGGTGAAGTACCACTAAACGCCCTACTCACCTTTGATGGACTAGGCCACCAATGGCAGCGATGGTCTTTGCCCAAACAGCCCAATTGCCCTGTTTGTGGTGAATAGCACCCATAAGAAATAGAAATAGAACAAAACGATAGAGAGACTTCCAACATGACCATAGACGTGACTAAGCAACATATCGTCGTCGCGCAAAACGCCTCGGGGCGTAACATGAACGTACCAATATACCGATTGAGAGGCAGTCGCCCTGGGCCAACAGTATATATTCAAAGCTCAATACACGGTGCGGAAGTACAAGGTAACGTTGTCATTTATCATCTCATCCAGCGCTTAAAGCAGTTGGATATTTGTGGTGAAGTTATTCTAGTACCCAACTGCAACCCAGTTGGTACGAATATAAAAGCAGGTGAATACACTCTTGGACGCTTCGACCCCGTTAACGGTACCAATTGGAATCGAGGATATCACTATGATCCTAATTTAGTGGCTGACTTTGCCAAAACCGTTACCCCAGAAGAATCCATTGAAGGCATTAAACGCCGTTTTCGCCAATGCTTATCTACAGCCATTGATGAAAAACTTGCGTCTCCTTGGGGACTTGGCCTAGCACAGCAGCTTAATCTTAAACTTCAACAAATAGCCGTTAATGCCGACTACGTTTTGGATTTACATAATGGCCCAGTATCTACACGCCATATCTATGTACCTGAATACGCAAAGGCAAGCGCTACGTTATTTAACATTCCCCATTGTATTTTTATCCCTAACGTATTTGCTGGTGCGCTAGACGAAGCGACCTTCTGCCCATGGTGGGCGCTAACCGATGCGATTGAAAACAGTACAGGTAGAAAGGTGAACTTTGAGGTAGAAGCCTTCACCCTCGAAATGGGCAGCCAAGAAGTCATCAATTTTAAAGAAGGCGACGAGGATGCCGAGAGCATTCTGGCCTATTTAAATGCCAAAGGTTCTCTACATCAAAACGGGATCACGCCCAAAGCCATCGACCGTGTCGGTGTGTATTTGAAGGACTACAAAACCCTTTTTACCGATTGGGGTGGCATGGTGGAGTACATCGCAAAACCGGGGCAATACGTCAAACAAGGGGAGCCATTAGCGCAAATCCTCAACATTGATGATTTAGACAATGAAAACGGCAGTCGAATCTTAAACGCCCCGTGTGATCTTATTCCCATCTTACACTTTCCATCGGCATCGGTACTGAGTGGCACGCAATTGTATAAGGTGTTTACTGAGTATGAATCGCTAACCTAACGTGCATTCAACGTTCCGACAACTTTCGTTCAATATCACACCGAATGACTACGGCCAGTAACATAGTGTAAAGCACTACATTGTTGCTGCCGTAGCTTATCCACGGTAGTGCTTTGCCTATGGTTGGGATAAGCCCTGATACGCTGGCGCAATGCCAAAAGGTATTGACGGTAATCAACATACCAGTTAGCCAACTAAAGCTCGCTCCAAAATAGTTGCCAGCACTATATAGTTGTTTCCCTATCTTAAAGACTTTCAACACTAACATGAGTATTAAGCTAAGCAGTACGATAACACCAAGTACGCCGACTTCTTCCGCAATAATAGCGATGATAAAATTACCATAGCCTTCGGGAAGCAAACCCTGTTTAAATGCACTTTCGCCAACACCTTGACCTGTCCATCCTCCTCGGCCAATTGCCATCAAAGAGATTAATAATTGATATCCAGCCCCAAAAGGGTCATCCCACGGGTCTAAAAACGTAAGCAGCCGCCTAAGACGATATTCATTAGCAAGTACAATTAGCAAAGTAAAAACTGCTATAGATGCAAAGCGCAAAGACATAGAGGTGTAACTCGCGCCCTTCAAGTAAGCAAACATTAAAGCAATTATAAATAAGGTAACCACCGAGGACGCTGTCAGAAGAAAACAAAGTACTACAAGCAGAGCGAACAAAAATACATGGCTAAACTTAGCTAATGTTGACGTTCTAAACGCTGAAAACTCTGCTTCAAATAAATATGAAAAATAGAACACACAGGCAATGACTACTATGCCAATACCATAAATAGACACCTGAGTATCACCAAACAGCGTTAGCTTAAAGAACGGGATTTCACCATTGATGTGAGTACCAAAAAACGTAAGTAAAACAGCGATAAACAGTGCAAAAAACAAAGCATACTGGCTAATCAATCGAACAAACTTTAAAGGGTTTAAAACGAAAATACTGAACAAAACCACCGCGAATATAGTTTGGAAGACATGCCCATTAGTTACTGAGTCTTTAATAAATTCTGGATACCCCTCACTCACTGCTGAACACACGGTGAAAAGCCCAATCCCAACTAATGTAAGCCAAAGTGCTAGTAATAGTTTGTCAATGTACAAATAATCTCGGAGGCTAAACATAATCATGCCCTCCTTGTTTTGGTATGCTCTTTTGGGATTGGGGCTTAGCAAGAGTGACAGCTAGGTCGGTGAAACTAGTCTCCGAAAATACGGCACTTACTTTTACCCGAGCCTCAGCTTCTTTTCTCAAAGACTCACCTTCACAAACAACTAGGTAAATGAATCGTCCAATGACTACGACAAACAAAACAATTATGGCGATAGTTAAAACCACTATGCGATTGTTGAGTTTATCTTCACCTGCGGGGTCTTTAATTTGCATAACAATTCCTTGTTTATGTTTCCGGATATTGAATCGACGCACCGATGATGTGATTTTACATACTAAGTGGTAGGTTGGATGCCAACAAGATCCACACCTGCATTCCACAACGGCACAGTTGAAATGCTGTGTTTAAAGCTTCCTGAAGTTTCCTTGGTACTGTAAGACAAGTAAATCAACGTGTGTGAACCAGCGTCATAAATTCTGCGCAATTTCATATTTTTGAAAAACACGCTCTTCGATTTCTTGAAAATCACTTCGCCAGAATCTGACATATCAATGGCTGCAAGCATTTCAGCGGTGATAGGCCCTGTTTGGCGACACGCAATGGAGCTGTCGGACGGGTCTGAAAAATCCAAGTCTGCTTCTATACTCGAAATATGACAAGTAACACCTGTCACTATGGGGTCTTGTAAGGCGTCAATTTTAATGTCTTTGGTGGTAAATACTCCCAAGGAAACATCCCCGACTTCGCTGTCGCTACACGCCGACAATCCGATTAGCCCAACACTGACTAGTCCGATAAAAACAGCCTTTTTAAGATAATGCGTCATAAAAATTCCCTCAATGCTTTTACAGGCAGTCTAGCAAATCACAATGCTAACTTCTAAGCACGGGAAAAGGTTACTCAGGTAAATTATTCATTACCCAGTCGTAGATAGGAATGTCTGTATGATTGTTGTTGAATGCATCTAAAGTGAGTATGTCGCATAATGGCTTTGCGCCGGCATTGCGAAGGGCATCATCAAGTAAGAAGCCAGCCGTACCAAACTCTTTATAGCGACTGTCGCCAAAATTTAAAATCAAATACTCGCAATCAGGCAACAAATATTGCTGCCTAGTTAGCTGCAAATAGATACGCCGGAGGTATGGAGAAAACTCCCCCGCTCCTGTATTGGATACAAAAAACACCACGGTTTGCGTAGGCGCTATCAATACATCATCTAGCGTTGAATATTCGTGAAAATGTATCTTGTAGGTGTTTGCAAGCTTGTCTTGTAAATCACAGGCAAATCCTCGGGATGTGCCTGTGACTGAGCCTACAACAAAGTGAAGGGTTTTCATTCTGTTATCGAAACAACTTAAATGGGTGAACCTGGTGGCAATGCTGGAACGTCGAACCCACCTGTCCACTCTCCCGTTTCAAGGTAAATCGATAGCTGGTTGTACAAGACTTCATCGGCATCTCGCTTACTGTCATCGTCAAGCCATTCAGCGAACTCGAGTAAAGCATTGTGAATAGACAACTTAGCCTCTGATGAGAGTTGGGGTGAGGTAACTGCCGCCATTACAGCGTTTACCGACACCATTTGCAAACGCACATCAAGATTGTCAGTTGCTCGTTTATTACTGTACCAGTGAGCCGATAAAATTTTGGAAACCAGTTCACCTGCACTCGGTAGTTTGTCTTCCATTCCACTCTGATATTGCAGGCGATTAAGTCTTTCAGGGTGGAGCAATAGCGAGTATGCATAGTTTGCAGCGGAAGCCCCTGCTGTAATGGGGTCTAGCATTAACCCCATACGGCCATTGAAGTGTTCGCGAGTAATATCATCACCGTAAGCCGTTGGAGGAATGATCGACAATACCGCTTCTGGCATGGCTAGATAGTTCGATTGGGTTGCTGAAATGAGTTGTTCGATTGCTTTTATCTGAGTTACGGGAGCAACAAAGGTTTGCCCTTTTACCTCGGTATAATCACCTTTGCGCTCATACTCGTAATTTAAGCCGCCAACTTGTTTTGCAACAGCCTCTAACTGGTAGCGGTGCAATAGGTAAATAGGCACCAGAGCATTTTCAAGAGAAGATAAGCTAGCACCGTCACTCAAGGTATCTAGCCCCATATTATTCAATACATGAGCACGAATTTCTGATATTTCTTCAAACGCGATCAGTGGATCGCTGCCGTTTTCCCACATATGCCCTGTGGAGGAACCATGGCGAGCGCTGCGCGTGTCAGCATCAGACTTAAACAATAACCCCGCATCCCGTGAGGCTTGAATAATATTGGCTAGTCCTTCGGTCTCAGCGTTTTGAGATACAAAATCTTGATAGCCATAGGCCACCGTATGTAAATCCCATGCGCCCATCCCTTTGTCGTATGCATCGTCCAATACAATTTTACCATTAACCAAGGCAATTTTAGGGTGAGGATAATCCATCACAGAGGCACGGCCATTCTCACTAGCAGCAAAATTGTGAGCAATACCCAAGGTGTGACCTACTTCGTGGGCGGACAACTGCTTGATACGATCAAGAGCCATGGCCTGCTGTTCAGCAGTATCATCATTACCTTCGCCAAATGGACTTGTTAGGCCAAGGGCAATCAAGTAATCCTGACGTACCCGCAAAGAACCCAGGGTTACGTGCCCTTTGATAATTTCACCAGTACGCGGATCAACCACCGATGAGCCGTAAGACCAACCTCGAGTAGCACGGTGTACCCAGTTGATAACGTTGTAACGTACGTCCATGGGGTCTGCACCCTCGGGCAGCACTTTAACTTGAAACGCATCTTTATAACCGATTGCTTCAAACGCTTGATTCCACCATTGTGCACCTTCTTTGAGCGACGACATCACGGGCTCTGGAATACCAGGGTCAAGGTAGTAAACAATAGGTTCTACCGCTTCACTCACCTCAAGTTCAGGTGACACTTTTTCGAGGCGATGGCGAGTGATAAAACGCTGCTCGGTAGCTGCATCAATAGGAGTAGCATAATCGAAATAGCGGAATTTCCAGTAACCCGAATACGGGTGATATTCGCGGAGTTCAAAACCTTCAGGTGGCAAAGCAACAAAAGAGTGATGTAAATGCACCGAAATACTAATAGGATCAGGCGTCACTTGGGTAACAAAATCACCGGGATTACTGCCGCCATAGGTAACCAATGCCTCTAGCTCTGTATTCTCAACAAAGGCTTTAGTACGAGGTAAATACACACCACTACGAGAACTATCTGCTTTGAAGTTGCCTTGTCCACGGCCACTTAACCGATTTGATATACCGTGAATATCACTGAATAAATAAGGAGTGTAGTCAATCAACACACTATCATCAGAGGTTGCAACAATTTTAAACCCCGCGATCACAGAATCAGCAAATGCCTCGTCGATACTGCTGCGTTCGGCTTGATTGTCAGTCACTGCGCGATAATCCGTATTTAGCTGCTTAAGTAGCATTTTGTTGCCAAAGCGCTGAAACATAACCAAACGGGTTTGGCCCAATTGACCGCGATCTAGTCCGATATCGTTGGAACCAACGCCATGTGGCAAGCTGCTTTGGAAAATGTATTGTGTGTCACTTTCGGGAATAGCCAGAAACACTTTGTCATTACTTTCGTCATAATAAATTGGGATAAGTCCGTCGCGCTTATCCATGTTTTGGGTGTAATCGGAGATGGTAGGCACATCTGCCCAAACCGATGAAACAAAAAGCATCAAGGTGATAACGTATTTTTTCATTTTGATTCCCTGTTGTAAGACCAAGTACTTATTGTTTGTTATGAATTCATCAATCAGACACTCTTTGAATGCCGATTATTGCGCAACACCAGTCAATTAAGTATTTAAGGATGTATTAGCTTAGTTGAGAGAAAGTAACAGGCTTTTTACCGCACGCAGCAAGCACCTCCGTAAAAAGCCCATTACTTCCTCTCATAAAACAATCATTTTGCTTGACTAACTGGTGTTAGACTATGGCGTACTTGTTGTACTACGTTACCCCACCAATCATCGTATTACCAGTGAGCGATTCATTTCTTAAATAGACTGTTATTACTGAAAAAAATGATACCTGTTCTATGCTTTGCGTATATTTGAGTAACCACAACCAATAGGACACAACTTATGGCATCTAGTCGTGAATTTGATGTAGTGATTTTTGGTGCTACAGGCTTTACCGGAAAGCTAGTCGCAGAATACTTTCAAGCACAATATGCTGATAATGAATCGGTGCGCTGGGCAATTGCGGGACGTAACGCCGACAAGCTAGCTAGCATTAAGCAGGAACTCTCAATAAGCGATAGTGTGGCATCTATCGTGGTTGACAGCGATGATGAAGAGGCGCTCTCAAACCTGACTAAACGCACTAGTGTGGTGCTTACTACCGTTGGTCCGTATCAAATATACGGTGAAAAACTCCTTGCAGCCTGCGTTGAAAACGGTGCGGGTTACACAGATTTATGTGGCGAGCCTGCGTGGATGCATCAAATGATTGGTAAATATGAAGCAAGAGCCAAAGAAACCGGCGCTAATATCGTATTCTCATGTGGTTTTGATTCAATTCCCTTTGACTTAGGAGTTTATTATTTCCAACAGCATGCAATCGCGGAAACAGGCAAACCCCTTGGTCATGTAAAAGGCCGAGTAAGAGCTATGAAAGGGACTTTTTCCGGTGGTACAGCCGCTAGCTTGAAAGCGACCTTAGTTGCTGCGAAAAGCGATCAGTCGGTGCTAGCTGCGCTGCAAAACCCTTACTCGTTGGCTAACCCTGAAAACCCCTTTCCACAGCCTGACGGAAATACGCCCCACCTTGATGAGGCACTCAACTCTTGGTCTGCACCCTTTATTATGGCAGCGATTAACACTAAAAATGTTCACCGTTCAAACCATTTAGCCGGTTACCCCTATGGCGAAAGCTTTAAGTACGATGAAATGTTGCTAACAGGGCCGGGAGAGAAAGGACAAGCGATGGCACAGCACGTTGCCCAAGATAAATCTCTTGCGAGTGACAAAGGTCCAAAACCTGGAGAAGGTCCAAGTAAAGAAGAACGTGAAACGGGTTTTTACGATGTTATGTTTGTTGGTCAAACTCCCCAAGGGAACACGCTAATCACTTCTGTGAAAGGTGACAAGGATCCAGGCTATGGCTCTACCAGTAAAATGATTGCAGAATCTGCCCTTTGTTTAGCCCATGATGTTGAGTTAACGGGCGGCATTTATACGCCTGCCGCAGCTTTTGGCGATGCTATAATTCAGCGCCTTACACAGAAAGCGGGGCTCACTTTTACTGTTGAGAAGTGATCTGGGAATAAAACTTTAGTATTTCGCAAAGGGGGCATATGCCCCCTTGATCCATATCAACGCGGCTATCACAGGATTTGTGCACAATAAACTAAACGTGCCATACCCTTTGATATTCGATGAGCGAAACCAACTTCAACACCTCTGATGTTTTACCCCATAGTGATGCTCTATATCGTGTATCTATTCGCAAGGCTGCCGAAATTGCGATATCCGAAAGGCCTGTATTTGGCGCAAACGTGACCTTGTTCCCACCTTCTTTAAAGGAAACTAACTTTGTAGCTCAACCAAGTTGTTTACTAGGGTGGCTCGATCACAATCGCCTTGACCATTTAGTCATTAAACCAACAAGCCTATTACCGGGTGAAAGTGTAGATATCGAGGCCCTGAGAACACGGTTTTTCTTCGCTGAAGACGGGTCGCTTAGAACTACTCAACCCCTCAATATCCACCTCTTAGCAAGTACGGCTCAAGACATACATATTCATGGGTGGATGCTATTCTCACCAAGCGACTCTGGCTAAGGAATACGTTTTTTTTATACCCTAGGTTCTCGTATGGCGTAAGACAGCCCAGAAAAGCGTTGTGCTTTTGTACGCACCATTTTTTTAAAGGTTTGCGGTCGAGAAACAATTAAGCATCCTTGTTTTGCCCGCGTGAGGCCTGTGTATAAAATACCTCGATGTCCAACGGACGAAGCGACATCATCAGACAATTCAGGTAAAAACATAACCACCTGATTAAACTCAGAACCCTGCGACTTGTGTACTGTCATAGCATACACAGTTTCAATACTGGGCAACCTCGCCAAAGACACGCTTCGCAAACCACCCTCGTCGTTCTCAAACCAGGCTTTTAACACCCCTGAACTATCCGGCCAAATAACACCGACTTCTCCGTTAGAGAGTCGTTGAGCACGGTTGTTTTTCGTCACCATAATGGGACGACCTTGATAAAAGGTATTTTCCTTTACGGCTTTTGTGGTCGCTAAAGACTGGACTATCAGTCGATTAAGCCCCTCTACGCCAAATGCCCCCTTACGCACAGGTGTTAACCAACGCACGTTTGCTAATGCTACCAGAGCGTCTTTCGGGTTTTGCGCACGCATTAAAGGCAAAAAGCTCTCTTTCGCCAGTGTCTGTAATTGCGCAGCGGTAATATTAGCCTCATCGGTTAATGTTACAGTATCGCCGGGTAAGGTTAAGGTTTGTGATACAGAGTAATTCAATGCGGCGAAACTCAAAGCTTCATTACCTTGTTGAATCTGACTAGCGACTTCTGCTAACACCCCTTTAAATCGCTGAGCAGCCACTAATGTATGAAGCCATGGCTGGACGTGGTCGTTAACCGGCAACTTGGGTAAATGTGGGCATAACTGCCCTACCCAACTTTCAACCGAAGAAGGCACGGCACCGGTTGTATTTGTATCAAACGCTAATTGTTCTAATACATTGCCGGTTTCTACCGCGGGCAATTGATCAGCATCACCGATTAAATACAGGTGGCCGTGCTCAGGCATAGCACGCATGAGCCTTGCCATTAGCGCAAGATCAATCATGGATGCTTCATCAATAATCAATACATCGAGTGACAACTTACGTTCATTGTTATACCGCGTTTCAACCGTGTGCTCACGTACTCCCAGTAGGCTGTGGATTGTACTCGCTTGAGTAGGAATACTTTCACTCAAGGATTGAGAAATTTTCCCCTTCAATGCCATTAAACTTTTTGTAATAGACTCGGTCATGCGCTGCTGCGCTTTACCGGTAGGTGCAGCAAGTACAATGTTTTTGGGTATATCACTGATACTTTGTAACGCTAAAAGTAAGCGCGTCACGGTATAAGTTTTACCTGTGCCTGGCCCGCCATTAATCACACTAAACTTCTGGCTGACACTTTTCGCCACTGCCACTTGTTGCCAATCTTGTTCGCTAGTTTCCGCCACTGGAAACATACTAGGCCAGCAATCAATTAATGCACCTATTTGTTGCTCGGATAAAGCTTGAGGCTGAGTATTGGCCCTGATATATGCCGCGACTTCTTGTTCAAATTGCCAGTAGCGTTGGGTATACAAACGTTCACCGTCAAACTTCAACAAAGATTGCAGCCCATTATCACTAAGCGCAATTTCAACGGTTGTTTTTAGGCTCTCGAAAGCTGGAAAGAAATCAAATACACGCTCGCAATTACTGTCACTATTAATATCGGCATACAAGACTTGTGTATTCGCAATGTGCCCAAGCACAATACAACTGTGCCCCTGTCGTTGATAAAACGACAAAGCAATAAGTAGCTGGTGCCAAATATCTACATGTTCTTCAGGCAAAACACATAGCTCACCCATGGCTCTAGCAAAATGAATATCAATACTCGCTAATTTAGGTGCTTCAGTGTTCTCATTACGACGGGCTATTTTCATTCTTGGGCCTCCGTCGCATTTGGTGTTGAAGTATTCGTCCCCGCTGACTCAGAAAAAATAGCGCTAAGGCGCAGCAACTCCTTTGTTGTGAGTTTAGAGAAGTAGACACCTTCACACCCCTCATTTTCCGGATGCATCCCTCGCAAATACAAATAGTAAACACCGCCAAAGTGCAGTTGTGGGTCGTAGTTAGGCAAACGTTTCGATAAGTACCGGTGTAGCGCTAGGCTATATATCATGTATTGCAAATCGTACAGATGAGATTGTAGGTCTTTGGCGACAGACAGGCGGTCGTAATCTGCGAAGCTATCTCCAAGCCAGGTAGACTTATAATCAGACACGTAGAACTTGCCCTTGTATTCAAAAATCAAGTCGATAAAACCGTGCATCATGCCTTCCATTGCAGGAAGGTAACTTGAGGGTACTGGGAGTGATTCACCACCTAAAATACCGTTAGCCCTATGTTCAGCAAGTAATTCGGCGAGTTTCTTCCATTGGGTTTTCTCCATCGGAAAATAAAACTCCGCTTCTCGCAACGTATGCTGGTGCGAAAGCGAGGATAAACAAAGCGCAGGATCGTCGATAGACAATGGCGTTTCTAATACCTGCCCCAACCACTCGTATAATAGAGGTTTTTTTTCCTCATCCACACCATACTTTAACGCCATAGGATCGCCAGATTCAGCCCAGTCAGGTGCTGAAAAATCGAGGTGTTCTAGGGTGTCATGAAGCAGATTGCCCGAATTAGCCCCTTTTTCTAGCGCAAACCTAAACGGCAATGCCAATTCAGACTCAAGGCTACTATCGACGGCGGTGTCATCTAATGTCTCGGGATAAATCTCCGATGCCCTAGCCTGTTGGTCGACAACATGGGCCGCGTTTTTAGACTCGGTTTGTTTAGACAAGGCGGTGAAAGAGTACAAGCGCCATGCTTCTTCTGCTTTACCCGAGAATGTACTTAGCGCAAGTGGCGCTAATTCTGATTCATCTGCCGTGCTAATGTTCTGCACAAGGTGTTCTGCATCAAATGCTTGTTCAACTAAAATACATCGGCTAAACGCATCTGGCTCACTCGCTATTCTTTCAAGACTAGCTAACCAGTGAGTGTCTTGAGACGTTAAATCAACGCCTAATGCTCTTGCCAGCGCGCTTTTTTCATTGTCTTTAAACTCAGCGATGCCCATGTAGCAACGATGAGCAGCTCGGGTTACGGCAACGTAACACAAGCGTGTATCTTCAGCATGACTTTCGGCACGTACACGGGCAACAGCACTCTCACTATAGCCAAGTTGCAAAACGAGTTGCTCTGAGCTTTCGTCGTAATAGTTCATTACATTGGCATAGCTATTACCCACTTTAGCGGGGTCTTTGTAGCCACTGGCGAATGGCACGAAAACAATGGGATATTCGAGTCCCTTGGAGCCGTGTTGAGTAACAATGCGAATCAACTGACTGTCGCTTTCTAGGCGCAATGTCATTTCTTCGTCAGCTTGTGGTGAATTTACCTGCCGGTATAACCACACCAAAAGTTGCTCAGGACGTTTTTGAACTATGGCCGCCTGCTCTAATACCTCAGCCAAGTGAAGGTAATTCGTCAGTGCCCGCTCGGTTTGACGGTTGGTGGGTGTGTAATGTTGTTGCAATAACTCCAACACCACTGTCATACAGCCTTTCTGTTGCCACAGTAATCGCATTTGCGACACTAGGTTCATTACCCTATCCCACTGCCCTTCATCGTCATGATACAACAAGGTCACAAGATCTTGAGGCGAAATGCCCCACAAAGGGCTCACCAAACTCGCAGTGACTTTACGAGCATCATCAAGGTGCCATATGCCGTCTAGCACGGTGAAAAGATCGCTGGCTTGTGCTGTGGTAAACAAGTTATTTCTGTCGCTCAAAAATACAGAGGTAAGGCCTTGTTCTTGTAAGGTCGATTTCACCACCGCAGCCTCGTTGCGATTTTTCACCAATATCGCAATATCTGAAGGCTTAATGGATGCCTCACCTAACCTTGCCTGTGCAAACAAGCGATGTATCTCATTGCCAATCCACTGACTTATTTGGCGCTGCATAGATTGAGCATTTGACTTATCGTCTGTGGAAGTTAGCCACACATAGTTCATGGCACTGCGAGTATTGTCTGGATCAACCAGAGGCGCTTTAGCCGCCTTTGCATGAGGTGTGGAGTCTACGGGTATATAACCAATACTAAATCCAAAGACATCTGCGCCCCCATCTGACACCGGGGTACCATAAAAAAGACGATTGTAAGCCTTTACCATACCCTCAACTGAGCGCCAGTTGGTATTCATTACCCAGTGAAAATCCGCTTCTTTACCTGCCTTAAGGTAAGTAAATATATCGCCGCCTCTGAATCGATAAATGGCCTGTTTTGGATCGCCTATCATCATGAGCGAAGTATCTTGACACCCCTTATCGTAAACTCGATTAAGTATGGTGTATTGGTCTGCGTCGGTGTCTTGAAATTCGTCAATAAGCGCCACTGGGTATGCACTCTTGAGTGCCGACACTACTGACGAGCCTGACTTAGTGATTTCATTAGCTAGCAGGCGAATAAGATCATCAAAATCCATCACTCCAAGTTTTTGTTTTTGCGTTGCGACGCTTTTTTGAATAAAACTTATTCCCTCGTTAACCAAGGCGAGCGCAGGCAAGGTTTCAAGGGCCTTTTGCTTACGCGATGTTAGGTCAGTCAGAGATTTTTTGACCTTAGCGACAAGGGCTTTAAGGTCATCAAAAAGAGGGACCAATGGTTTTATTGCTGCCCCTTTAAAACGACCTCCGTGATAGAACGCAGTTGCAGTTTTATCTAAAGGAGTAACGCATTTGAGCGACAGCCAATGTAAAATGGACTCCCACTCCTGAGTTCTTTTTTGTTCATCTTTATGACCATGAACCACGCCAGAGAGTATGCTTAGCTCGTTGTCGAGTAATCCTTGTCGAACAGATTCAAACTCGCTTGCTAACGCCTCAGTTAGATGGGCTAATGCCGTTTCGTATTCATTATCCAGCTGTTGTTCGTCGATGAGCAATCTAGGTTGGTGCTGGCGGCATGCCATAGTAAAACTATCGAGTAACCCTTGAGGTAGATGCCAACCATGCTCGGCAAGGGTTAAAAAGGCATTGTCGTCGTAGCGCAGTTTTCTCAGCCAATCTTCCGCAGCAGTGAGGTATAAATCACTGGTATCAGTCTCAAGATTCAGCGACATGGCGAAACCGCTCTTAAAGGCTAATTGAGCGATAACCTGCTGACAAAAACCGTGAATGGTAAACACAGACGCTTCATCTAATTCCAATTGCGCGGCTTTTAGTCGTGCCAAGCCTTCCTGTTTGTCACAGGCTTCAAATACCTGCTTAAATACAGGATCTGCATTTTCTGGAAGCTCGCACGCCTGCTCAACAGCCTGTTCCCACAGAGGAGTTATTTCCCGAAGGGTTTCCCCTATTCTTCCTCGTATCTCTTCCGTCGCCGCACGAGTGAAGGTCATGACCAAAATTTCCTTCACAGAGAGCTTTTTCTCGAGCAATAATCGCAGATAAATACGGGTAATATTGTAGGTTTTTCCTGTACCCGCACTCGCCTCAATCAAGTGACGGCCACACAGTGGCATGCTGGTTACATTAAGTTGGCTATGGGAACTCATAACTTCACCACCTTCCTAATGCTGGCCAAATGGCTAATCAGTGCAAATACCTGGGTGTGGTGAATATGTGCCATTTCAATTCCCTCGGGTAGTAACCACGCCAAATACGGGTTGTCTGTGGCGATATTTGCGCCGCGATCAGCTTGGGTTTGCCAATTCACAAGATCATCATTTGCTTGTGCACTATCAAGGTACTCGAACACATCATTTTTTCCGGCTTTCTTCACTAACGTATTGATAAGACCAAGGTAAATCGGCAATGGACAACGGTGAAGCTGGGTGAAAAGTGTTTCCACTATGGCCAACATCTCTGTGGCCACTTGAGGTTCAACAACGGCGTAACGAGTAATCTTTATTGTGTATTCACCCTTTTCCCACACGGGAAAATAAACGTCACAGGGTAACTGAGTTCCACTAGCACACAGACACAAATGAGAAAGGTAAAACGCGAAACTGCGTTTGTCACTTATTGCAGTAGGACAATAATTAACACTAACATCATCTCTAATCCAAACTTGGCCCTGAATCTCAAATTGCTCTCCGTGCCACACCACTTGGCTTGGCTCCTCTGGCAGATCGCCTAGGGCAATTTGTAAGGCTGTTGTTGCGTCTTTCCAGACTTGCGTCGTAATCTTTGTGGCCGGTGTTTGAGGAATGTCGCCTCGCATCGTTGCCAACGCAATTCCATCATAGCTTTGGCACTGTTGAGCAGAATTTACCACCAAGTCATCAAGCAGCTTGTCTACTACCTGATACCTAACTAAGCTGTTTACGTCGAAGGGTTCACTGCTGTCGAGTTCAATATGTGGTTGAGATAGATAAACACCCAGCACATTGCGCCCAAAGTACGCTAATGGATCATCAAACCCGTTGGCAATTTCTGAGACATGATACCCGTCACTCAACTCCACTGATTCAATCTTATCTAGCGATTCATGCGAGCTATTTTGTGATCGTATGGCTTTCGTGAGTCGCAACCATCCTGCTTCATGGCTTGGGGTTCCCCCAGTATAATTACCTTCACTAAAAGGATGTAGTGCGGCGTGTTTAACTATATTCGACGTAGATAAACCGTAACCGTTAGTCAAAACGTCTAATAGCTCTCCTAGTACCAAGCTAGGTTGACGTTCGTTGTTGTTTCTAACGTTATTCCCCTGATAGCTTAGATAAATGCTGTCACGGGCCGAGATCAATGCTTCTAAGAACAAGTACCTATCTTCTAAACGCCGTGATCTATCACCCATTTTACGAGAGGATTGAGCCATCATATCTAATCCCATGGGCGTAGACTGACGAGGAAACTCACCATCGTTCAAGCCCAAAATGCACACTTTCTTAAAAGGTATGCTGCGCATAGGTAGCATGGAACATACGGTCACCTGACCTGTCATGAAATGGTTTCCCGCATCGGGTGACGAAAAACGGTTGAGGAGTAACATTCGCACTTGATTAAGGTTTAACTGGCTAGTGTACTCGGCTTCTTCACAGCGCAATTCAAGGTCAGCACACACATTGGCAAGCATGTCCCAGGTAGACTGTTCTTTGCTGTCTATGTCAAAACAAGCGTCTAACAGAGCAACTAAACATGCGTGCCATTCCTTCGCTGTTCGCGCTTGTTCAAGTTCCTGAGCTTGGTGCTGTAACGCACCAACCAGATCAATGAGCTTGCCTAATACTAGGGTATTTTGCCCTTCGACATCAGGGAGTGTCAGTAAGCCGTCAACCAAGGTTTCACTATCTGATGCCGCCATGCCCAACAGCAGCCGCTTTAACCCCCACCACCAGGTATATATTTCTTCTTCATTAGCTTCATTTAGGCCGGATATGGCGGCTTTGTGATGCCCGTTTAGTCCCCAGTGTACATGCGCTTTATGCAACCAGACCGTCATTTGCGAAACATCATCTTGAGAAAAGTCGAACTTGCGCTGTATCGCGGGTAGTTGAAGATAATCAATGATATCAACAACACCAAAGCGACTGTCAGGAAGACTCAGTAAACTAATAAAAGCAGACACCAAAGGGTTTGCATCTAATGGACTTCGGTCTGCAATTGAGCACGGAAGCCTTGGAACCTCTCTTGAAGGGGAAAAAGTACCCACGCGCTGAAAGATACTGTCGACAAACGGAGCATAGTTTTCAATGGCTGGACACATCACCAAAATATCCGAGGGCGAACGCCCACTATCTTGTGACAGCCAATGGAGCAGATGGTCGTGTAGCAACTGCACTTCGCGAAGTGCAGAGTGTGCAGAAACCACTATTAAGCTTTCATCAGCTTCAATAGGATCGTTAGATAACTCTGCATGTAAAATATCATTCTGTACACGCTGAAGTAATGTTTGTTTGAGAGACTTATCTTCAATGGGCGGAAGATCGAAAGCACTCACTTCAAAGGTATTGAGCTCGGTGAGTAAATTGAATAGCTCTCGCCCTTGTTTACCCAAGTTTCCTAATAACGGATGACTTTGCGACTCGCTCATCCATTTCTCTATACCCTGCTCTCTGAGTATACGGGCTTGTTCGCCTCGGCTTTTCGCGTCACCCCAATAATTCACACTTGGATTTAGGTGAAAAATATGAATATCCATGTGTGATGACAAGGCTTCTAGCAGCTGTACAAATTGAGGTGCCATGGTGTTAATTGCAAAAACAATAACACTCGAAGGCAACCCTTCCGGCACTGTGCCCTGCTTCAGCTTCTGCAAAGCCGATTGCAGTAACCCTGCTGGATGCAATGGATTTTGGTTAACCAGCGCTCTCCACAGCGCGCCTTGCCAAGGTTCCATACTGCTTGGCAAATTCACCGACTCGCCGGCTTCCCACGCAAGTAACCATTCTGGCCGGTACATTAAATACTGCTCGTAAACGTCAGCCATCGCGGTTGAGAATTGCAAGCGTTGCAGACCTTGTTCTTGTGTACTTTCAATTCCCTTCCAGTACGCATTAACCTCAGAAAACTCAGGTAAACTTTGTATCTCAGGGCGTTGAATTAAATCATCAATACGCCAAGTAAGGATTTCTCTTCGATAAGGCGACTTACGAGGGACGGTATCTTCTCCCAAAATGGCCCTAGCGGCATTCCACATAAAACGTACAGGTAAAGGAAAATCGAGATTCATGGCCACGCCATGATGTTTGGCAAGCTCCATATTGACCCAGTGTTGCATACCTGGACTTTCAACCAATATGGTTTGAGACTCAAATATACTGCCCTGATGCTGTTCTAGCAGGGTTGCCAGTAGAAAACTTAAGTGCTCTATTTTGTTCGAGGGGTAAAGGGCCAGCAAGACAAATACATCCCTGATAAATAAGTAATAGTTTACCCTAAACAGAGAAAAGAAGAGAAAAATTAGCGATAAAAGTTTTGAGCTTAAAAGCATGAGGATAAAAAAACCCATGTTGGCCTCAGGACACGAAAAACCAACATGGGTAAGGTTTACGGGCTAAACAATAACAACCTTAACTAGCGTTGCCTGGCACTAGATGAGGTTAACGTTACGAAGTAGCACAGTTAACACTATTTCATATAGCATGAGGAGTGCCAAATTTTAAAACCTTAAAAATCAACACTTTAACTAAATCACCGAAAGGTAACACTAGCATAACCGATAACACATGGTGCAAATGCACCACCAAACAGCATGATGATAAACAACAAAACAGTTCACGCTACGCAGCCATTCCAGTAAACTTTCTACATAACTAAGGGCGCTGAGCCCAGAACACTATACTTAGCCTCAGGAACTTCAATGCTTTCACAACAACAGCTTTCAACAATGCTCTCGCTACAAGACAAAATGAATACAAAGGTTAACCCTAGTTGGTTAACCGCGGGTTACGGCTATTTGCGCGCGGCAATGGTGGAGTCTGTTGAAGCTATTGATCATCACGGTTGGAAGTGGTGGAAAGCGCAACAAAAGGATCTGCCACAATTACAAATGGAGTTGGTAGATATTTGGCACTTCGCGCTTTCAGCCAGCATCATCGAATTTAACGGAGATATCTCCGCATCGGCAACTACAATAGCTGGCGCTCTGACAGAATCATCACCTAAGGTGACTTTTGACAATGTTGAATACGCACCAACAGAAAACTCCCTACTCGATAACCTAGAACTAATGGCAGGGCTATGTGCTGCCAAGCGTTTTAGTGTGCCACTCTTTATGGTTATTGTAGAACAATCAGAAATGAATACTGACGAGCTATATCGCCAATACGTAGGTAAAAATGTATTGAACTTCTTTAGACAAGACAACGGCTACAAAGAAGGAACTTACATTAAAATCTGGAATGGGAAAGAAGATAACGAGCACTTAGTTGAAGTATTGGACGCATTAGATATGGCTGATGAGAACTATAGCGACAAGGTCTATCAAGGGCTTGCTCACCGCTACCCCGCATAACTACAGTTATAAAGAACAACTCAATCGGCCAAAAGAGGCTGATTGAGTTATTCTGGTATTAGTTTACCCGTTAACCCACACTAATTCTTCAGAGTATGTGCCTTGGATAATAGGTTCAAAGCGCTCTTCCAGTACGTGACGTTTAACTTTGAGCGTTGGCGTTAGCAAGTCGTTTTCTATACTCCACTCGTTGCTCATAACCATCACACGGTCCATCACTTGGTGGCTTTCAAGCTTGGCATTAATAGCATTAAACGTTGCTTTTAAGCTGGCTTCAACCTCGCCTTTGTCTTGCTTTTGCGCTTCTTCACTAAGAACTAATAGCGCTATTGGCTGAGGCAAGTTGGTTCCTGTTACACATACCTGCTCTACTATTGGGTTTTCCATAAATTTGGACTCAATAGGTGCTGGCGCAACATATTTTCCCTTAGCCGTTTTAAATATATCTTTCAGCCTGCCGGTAATTTTTACATAGCCATCACTGTCAATAACGCCTTTGTCACCCGTGCGTAAATATCCGTCATCGGTAAAAACTTCTTTTGTTTTTTCAGGCTCTAGGTAGTACTCAACCATATTACAGGGAGACTTAACCTGAATTTCGCCCTCGTCTGATATACGGATATCAACACCATCATAAGGCATACCAATACACCCTATTTTGTCATGTCGAAAAGGAACACTCCCTGTACCGTAAGCGCTGTTTTCAGTCATTCCCCAGCCTTCTGAGATGTACACGCCTATTTTTGCAAACCATTCAATAACTGGCGGCGCTAATGGTGCTGAGCCACTTGCCCATAAGCGCGCATTATCAACACCTAAACCTTGTCGAATTTTCTTGGCAATTAGCTTGTTAATAATTGGTATTTTCAGCAGCAAGTTAAGTTTATGTTGTGGCATTTTAGCTAACACGCCCATTTGGAATTTCGTCCACAAACGAGGTACTGAAATAAACAAGGTCGGTTGAGCGTGAACAACATCTCGCTGAAATGTGGTGAGTGCTTCAACAAAGTGTATCTTGCCACCACTGTAGAAACTCGCTAGCTCTACCAACACTCGTTCGGTGATGTGAGCCAATGGAAGATAACTCATAATGCAGTCATCTTGGCTTACCGATAATTGATTAAGCGAACGCTGTGCAGCCCAGCAAATCGTATTGTAAGTGTGAACCACTCCTTTTGGCTGCCCTGTGCTACCGGACGTGTAGATAATGGTCATAACACTGTCCATGTCAGGCACTGGCGATTCGGTCATTGGTTCACAATCAATAAATTGTTCCCACTGTTGTTTGGTGTCGATATTGGGATAAGGAAAAGCAACTGTCTCGTATTCTTTGGGAATAGCGGCGACTTGTTCGGCTGAATTGTCTAATTTACCCACAAACAACAATTGGATATCTGCGTGCTTTAACACGTAACTCACAGTATCTGGGCCCGCTGTGGAGAATATGGGCACAGATATATGGCCCGCCATCATGATACCTAAGTCAGTGATAAACCACTCCACGCAATTTTTTGAGAAAATGCCAATGCGGCTTCCCTCAGGCAGAGCCAAGCTTTTGAGTTTGTTTGCGACTTTACGGGCCAGATTGGCAACTTGTGCCCAAGTATAATCTTGGTACTCGCCCGACACTGGCTGTGTAAGGTACAGATCATTGCCACGCGTTGCTTCCCAGTGGTAAAGCATAGTCAATGGCGATTTAATTACTTCCGTGCTGTTTACTGTCATATCTAGCGGCATAAGTCACTCGTATGTTTTTAAAATGTAGCTTAATTTTACAAATCTTTCACAGCTACATAATAAGCCCTATTTTTTAGGCCATGACAAGCTTTTTTAAACGAACGTTTACATCGATCGGACGGATAGGCCATATGGTACGGTAAACATCGAAATTTTTTATAGATATCAGTTAGGCCCGCTGATATATCGCCATAGAGCTATTGCATTAGCTCGCACATCAAAAATGTTGGAGTATGTAAGCTTGGATATCGGCGGCTGGGGCTGGTTTGGCGTAAAAATATCCTTGATGATATCGACAATCTTTTTGCAGTAATGATTGCGCCTGTTCCGCTGTTTCAACGCCCTCAGCAACGCAGCACATTCCAAGGTTCGCTGCCAATGCTATGGTAGTGTCAACAAGGGCGTTGTCTGCCGTTTTCGACGTCATGTCGAAGATGAAACTCTTGTCGATTTTCAACACAGATAAGGGGTAGCGTTTTAAGTAACTCAGCGACGAATAACCAGTGCCAAAATCATCAAGGGCAAGAATAAACCCAGCGTCGACTAAACGCTGAATTTGTTGGCGGCTCATGTCGCTATCGTCCATGAGTACCCCTTCGGTAATCTCAAATCGGAACGCATGCTTAGGTAAACCAAAAGAGGTTAAGATGTTCTCTACGAAATCAATATCAAATTCAGACTTAAAATGCAGCGCCGACAAGTTAATTGCTACGAACCCATCAAACCCCGCCTTGTACCATTGTGCTAAATCCGATGCAGCATCCTCCATAGCTTGTCGAGTAACGTCTACGATGTAACGCAATTGCTCCAGTACAGGGATAAATACATCCGGATATAATGGCGATTGGTCTACAGAACAGCGCAAAAGCAACTCTACGCCAACCACCTTATTTGACTTTGCATCAACAATGGGCTGATAGTGATTAACAAAACAGGATTCTAAATAGGCACGCTTAACAAGATTTTCAGTAACTAGTCGTTGTCTGGCCTTTTCATTCATATCAGACGTAAAATAGGCAAATCCATTGAGCGCATCTTTTTTCGCACTGTACATGGCAACATCGGCGCGTTTAATTAGCTCAGCGGGCTCTACTGCATCGTCTGGGTAAAAAGATATACCCATACTGCAAGACACTCTTAGCATTTCACTAGCAAGGGCTATAGGCGTTTCTACAGCGTCGATAATTTGTGAAACAAACGAACTGAGATCATCGTCTTTCGAAACCTCTTCTATCACAATGACAAATTCGTCTCCGCCTAATCTCGCGACCGTTCCCTTATCGGCGACTAAATTGCGCATGCGATTCGCCACCACTCGCAAGAGTTTGTCCCCGTAGTCGTGCCCCAATGTATCATTGATGCTTTTAAATCGATCCAAATCTATAAACATCACAGCAACGCGAGTTTCGTGTTGACGGGCATTGGCAATTGCGTGCTCTAATCTGTCTAACAATAAACTGCGATTGACTAAACCTGTAAGGCCATCGTAATTGGCTACTTTGAGCAGCTTACGTTCAGCCAACTTTTGTTCTGAAATATCAGAGATAACGAGCAAGAAATGAGACGGTGCTTGGCCTTCTGTGCCCATTGCGGTAACCGCTATGATGGTGTCGTAACGTTTTCCATTAGGCCCCTCAATAATCGCCTCGCCTTTCCAGAATTCACCAGATGTCATGTTGCTGAGCTTACCCAAGAGTTGTCTGCTCAAATTAGTAGAGCGTCGGTAAATTTTCTCCATTTCGGTAGGCAATGGATTGTTTGTATTTATGCCAAATACCGTTTCGAACACAGGATTGGCAGCAACTGGGACTTTTTGATCATTAAAAATAACCACCCAGTCTCGTGTTTGTTTGAAAGCTTCACTGAACAATGCCACTTCTTCTTGAGCACTTTGCAACCTGAATAACTGCTTTCTTCGAGACAACACAATGGCAGACGCCAGCATAAGGAAGATAAGCACATAGGCAAGGTAAGCCAGCGGAGAGCGCCAAGGCGCATACGGCATGATAATCCGCAGTTCTGCGGGAAGTACACGGTATTCCATACTTCCGGGAGTTGGTGTCACCGTAAAGGTATAGCTCCCTGGCTTTACATTAGTAATAGTTAACTGACTATCACGAGTGATCCCTTCGCTAATAATTTGATTACCTTGTTGAAAACGATAGTGATATTTCACGTTACCAATACCACTCATAGTCATTGCAGAGTAATCAACGGTAAAACTATTTTCCTCGTGAGAAAGAGTCACTTCCATTCCGTGTAAATTAGAAAAAGGTAAATCTAAATTCTGATTCCCAGAAGTAACGCCTGTTATCGCTGCTTGAAACGACAACAAACTCCCAGATTTATCCATGTTTCTCAACGTTTCAGGAGAAAAAACCACCACGCCAGACGTTGACCCATAAGCGAGTTGGCCACCTTTTATTTTAGATACAGCGCCTTGGTTGAACTCAGACACAGGAAGCTCTCTGCCATAGATAAAGTTATAAACTTGGCCAGTTTTCGGTGAGTACTGGTGCAACCCATTGTGCGAGCTGAACCAAATGCCGCCCTGTTGGTCTTTTTTCAAGCCATAAACAATGTTAGACAACAATAGATTATCTTCATTAAGGTGGTATTGAGGCTCAAATGTATCGGCATCTAAACCAAAAAGCCCATAGCCAGTAAATGCCAACCAAAGAATACCCGTGTCGTCGATAACCCAGGAAGATACAGATTGCAGGTTAGAGCGCTGCTCTTCTGAAAAAAGATAGACCAATTCAGTGTCAAAGGAGTCAGGGTCGATTAGCCATAAACCACTCATCATAGACAAAAAGATTTTGCCCCCGTGATAGCTTGACTCCCCTAAAAACCCCACCGAAAACTTAGTATCAAAAATATCCTCGTTTAACGGTAGTACTTCAATTTTTTGAGTATCTGGCGTGTAGCGAAAAAACTCGCTCCCAATAAAGTACAAACGGTCTTTACTGTCGATGTTCATACCTGAACTCCAAGCATCAAAGACTTGTTCATCACCTTCTGATAAGGGGGGCCGCGTAATTTCTCCTGATTCGGGATCAAACAGGCGTATACCGTAATAGCTCTCTAGAAATAGAGCACCATTAGTTTGAGGTAGAATTCGTTGAATGGCTGCCGAACCAGGCTCGAAAAGTTCACTGTCTTCGAACCAATATTGATCGGTGTTTTTACTTTCGAAATAATACCTATTTAGCCCGTTTTCCGTACCAATCCACAAACTATCTTCATCGGTTTGAGCTAATGACCATATCACCCCGTCGGTGAGTAGTTGATTGTCAGCGAACCGAGAGTTTTGAATGGTTTCAATTTCAGCGCTTTTAACGCCAAAATACAGCGCACCGCCGTAGATAGAGCCCAACCATAAATTACCCAATTGATCCGTCGCAAGCGTTCGGATACGTTTATTCGACAATTCACTGCGACCGTTATGGGGCTCTAAAATATGTTCACTCACCCAGCTGTCTTGGCGCTTTGAAAGGCTAAATAAGCCCTTGTTAGTTCCAATCCAAAACGACGAATCACCGGACGGTTCCATCGTCCAAACATTACGCATGGGCATATGAGCAGAAAACTTCGACTGTGATTGCTTGCTCAGTTGTAGACGAAGATCCGACACCGACGATTGATAAACACCACTAACCGTACCAATCCAAAATCTATCGCTGTCGTCCCGCAGGAGTAACTTAGCATTTTGATTATCGATATCAGGTTCAACACCATTAAGATAATTTAGCCTCTCGGCAGGCGAATTTAAGTCGTCTAAATCTTTGTAAAAAACTCCTGCCGAAGTAGCAACTAAGAGAAATTCATCGATGATATGTACCGCTCGATTTCCATGGCCAGCAGCGAGTAAAGAAGCATCTAAAGTAAATACAACTTCAAATTTTGAGGTGGCGGTATTATACCGAATCACCTGTTCAGGTAAGGCTAAATAAACCGTATTTTCGGTATGCCAAAAAAAATCTTCTGCGTTTTGAATCCAATCGCTCTGCTCTGCGTAAGGTAGCGCCAACACTTGCTCAGTTTGATTGGTCTGAAAATCTAATCGATATACACCACCAGAAAAAGTACTAATCCACAGCGCTTTGCCTTTTTCGATAGAAAGCCGATCAATAGAAAGGTTGATAAAGACATCGTCTGGCCCGCGTATTAATTGAGCCTTGGTACCGTCCCAACGGATAACACCGCCTTCTGTAGCAATCCAAACAAAGCCTTCGTCGTCTATTTGGATGTGATTGACCACGTCTTGTGGTAAGCCATTTTTGGTAGAAAGCGACTGAAAAACAGGGTTGGGCAACTTAGGTTCGGCATTAACCCCTAAAGCAAATAGTGGGAGTAAAAAAAATAGCCAAACCTTCCTTTGCACAGCAACGCATCACTCTAATGTTGTTATTTTTTGTAAGCTAAGTGTAACAGATCGAAATGTTCAAATGCACGTGTGAATATTCTCACAGTGCGGATTAGTTTGTATTTCAGCCTTGTTGCAAAGGGATGCGTCCCGTTGCCACTTGCTGCCTTCGAATACTTGGCTGTGGCGCTAAACGATACAAATCGCCGTTTTGACCAACGTAGTGCTTGTTAACCCCGCAAGATTTGGCAATTTGTGCATGAGCGTTTAAATGCTCTTGCTCACCATGAACAGGAATGGCTATTTCAGGTTGGATCCACTGATACATCAGCTTCAGCTCTTCTGCACAAGGGTGTCCGCTGGCGTGTATAGGCAAAGTACTGTGTTCACTTTGAATAACACTAATACCCTTAGCTTTCAAAGCCCGATTAACTTTATCTACGGCGCATTCGTTACCGGGTATAACAATGGACGAGTAAACCACCGCATCGCCTTTTGCAAGCTCCACTTGATGATGAGTGTCTGCCGCAAGTCTAGCCAGTGCTGCTTTTGGCTCTCCTTGACTTCCCGTTGCCACTATCATGACTTCTTCTGGGGGGAGATAGCCTAAATGGCCAGGATCAAGCAAGGTTAAATCCTCAGGCCACAAATCCCGATATTTGGCAATAGCGTACATGTTTAGCAAGGAGCGACCAAACAAGCTTATGTACCGTCCTGTCTTCTGTGCAACTTTGGCCAAAGAAATAAGGCGGGCTACATTGCTTGCAAAACAAGTCACCACTACTCGCCCTTTGAGCGGTTTAATAGTATTTAACAATCCGTCGTAACAGGTACGTTCAGACAAAGAAAATCCGGGCTTATTGGCATTGGTTGAATCTCCCACAAGCGCCAGTATCCCCTCGTTCGCCAATTGACGAAACGCTTGATGATTAAAAGGCTTTCCTGTCACCGGTTGGGGGTCAATCTTCCAATCGGCAGTGTGTAATACAGTACCAACTGGCGTGGTTATTTTTATGGCATAGGGTTCAGGAATTGAGTGAGTGATTGCAAGCCATTGCAGAGTAAAGGGTCCAATACTCTGCGTACTTTGCCCAGTAACTTCTACGATCGGCACTTTATTAGCAATAGTCGAACGAGAAAGCTTGCGCCTAAGCACCTCGGCGGTAAATGGCGTAGTATACACAGGGCACTTAAAGCGTTCCCACAAATGAGGTAAAGCTCCAATATGATCTTCATGGGCATGGGTAATCACTATACCCACTAAATGGTCTTTTTGTTGCGTAATAAATGACGGATCTGGCGCCACTACAGGGTGTGATGTTTGACTGTTGTTGGAACTCCGATAGGATGGTATGAGGGGCTCATCGAAGGATATTCCACAATCTATCATGAGCCACTTTCCGTCGTGACCATATAAATTGAGATTCATCCCTATTTCACCTGTTCCTCCAAGGGGGAGAAACCATAAATCATCACTTCCTGGGATTAACAAACGACCTTGTCTCCTCTTGTTACACAACCAGCCATCCATGACTGGTTTACTTTTACGGCACGGGTACTTCAATCAAGCGGATTGCAACTTACGCTCTATTGATATATTCGATAAACGCATCGGGTGGGATCACCTCTCCTTCTTCCGCTGGAATTGGGCAAACCATCAGCATTAACCCATCTTTTTCCATACCCGGTATCCACTTTTGGACAAAGTCTGATAGCGAAATTGCCATAGGTTCACAATCGGCCCAGTCTTCGGTTGCCCATAGTTTTGCCAAGTCATCGCTAGGCCATACAGGTACACCATCTTCGTCATCGGTGGTAAGCATAACACACCCATGTTCATCGGTAAGGATCCAGACTTTTTCATTACTACTAAAAAGCCCAAACGACAGTTCTAGTCGCTCAAATGCAGATTTTTCTAGGAGGTTATTCATATCACCACATACAGTATTTTCGCCGCTCTAGACAGAATGAAGAGCGACCAACAAAGATAATGAAAGTTTACGTTAGTAACGCACTTTTATCCACGAGATAAAAGGTTGGGAAAAGGCTATTGGTCAGAAGGCGCACAAAAGAACTGATACAACAAATTGATTGTTTGCTTTACACGCTCATCGGCAAGGCGGTAACAGATAACCTGTCCTTGTCGGCGTGTTGCTACCAATCCTGATTCTCGAAGCAATGCTAAATGCTGTGACATGACCGGCTGTGAAACATCGACCCTATCAAGTAATGCAGACACCGAGAGCTCTTCATTTAGCAATGAGCATAAAATCATTAAGCGGGTTTTATTTGCGAGTTGCTTTAAGTACTGCTCTGCATCAGTGGCATGTTTAAGCATTTCTTCAGCATTACGAAGCTCTGAAACAGACATTACTACTAAACTCTCCGAATTGTGAAGTTAATCTTAATCGACCCAAAGTATACTCATCCGCCAGAAAATGTCGACTCTAAGGAAAATGACCTTTACAAACTTTGCAATACATCAAATATTAGAATAAGCTAATATTAATATAAGTCAATAACGGTGGTGACAACACTATGCCTATTACGATAGCACAACGCCTAGCAAACATTCCCTTCGATATTAGTAAAATCACAGCGAATGAGGCGCAGTCTCAAATCGTTTCAAACCAAGGCTTACTCATAGATGTAAGAGAGCCACAAGAGGCTGCTAATGCGCCTGTTTCATCCGCAATCAACATTCCAAGGGGTATTTTAGAAATGAAAATACTTGCGATGGAAGGCGATGAAAATAAACCAATTTATCTGCACTGTGCTTCAGGTGTCAGAGCAACACTTGCCGCAGAACAATTGCTAAACCTTGGGTACAAAAACGTCTACGTTATTACCTGTGACATGGAAAAAATCACTAATGCGTTTGCTTAATCAACGCGGCGCTGTGGGTTAGGCTGCTAACTAATGCCATTCAGCTAGTAGGGTTTTCGAAAGTAAGCGAGGGGAAGTGATGCACTTTTTACGGCCGTCCTCGGCATGGATGCCGAGGCCGAGCCCCATGGAAGGGTCTATTGCGTGCGGTAAAAAGTGCATTACTTTCCCTCAGTGAGATGGAGACAACCTTTTATCGCTCAACTGACTGGCATTAGTTAGCTAGCGCACGTTTACTCTGGCGTAACGCCCGCTTAGTCTTTATCTAGGTGCAGTGTATTTGCTCGCTCAACCCAATCCAAATCTTTAGTTTGTTCATCCAGAGTCCCTTTGGCGTCTTCTAGAAACACCTTGCAAAAATACTCAACGGCATCAAACCTTTCTCGATATTGACGCAGTTGCACTTCCATTTCCTGCATAGCGTTAGCAAATTCCAAATTTGACTTCGACAGCTCATTCTCACACTTCAAGTAAGCGCAAAGAACATCAGCGGCTTTTGCTAATCGCACGTGAATATCGTCTTTGTTTTGCTCTATCAAAGGTTGGTATCTGTCCTGTAAGGAATCGGGCAACGTCTGAATTAACATGGCTTCAAAACGGCGTTCTAACTTCTTAATTGCCGCCGTTGTTTCCGGATCATGATATTTTACTGGGCTTGGTATATCGCTCATACCGGCGATTTCACTGCCTTCGTGAAACAGGGCCATTGTAGCGACTCTGTCGGGATCTACATCTTGACCACACACATCTTTCGCAATAGCACCCAACATATGAGCGACCACCGCAGCTTCATAGATGTGAGTCGACAACATCTCCTCTTGAAACTGAGCCATCAGTGGCCAACGCTTTACATTGCGGGCCCGTTGCATAAGTCCGATAAAAGCTGAGTGAGTGTTTGCCATCCCTAATACCGCCTCGTTTTTCGCTGATTAAACTTCTTCGCCGCCCAAGTCTCGTGCTAAGTCATCCAATTGAGACAAAGTGGTGTCGAACGCCCCCATCGCAACGCGATACGACACGTTAACATGATGATCTGAACGACCGAACTTTACCTTTAAGCCATCGGCATCAAAGTGTTTAACCGTATTCAGAAACTTGTAGGCGTGCATTTCACTGTCAAAACTGAATTCGACTTGATTATCCATAGCCTACCCCACTATTTCTGGCTTTGCGCTAAGTACTTGCTCTACCCGTTCAAGTAGCCCTTGCTCTGTGTCAGAAACATAACCATGTGCTAGCCATTGCTCAAACAAATCATCTGCGGTGATAACTTCTCCGCGCTCGAGTTTGGCCGTCATCATACTTAGCTGCACATCAGTTCTAAGAGCACTGTCTTTGCTGGGTGTTGGCATATCAGTTGCTGCCTCTAGAGCAACGGTTAGCCAATGACGAGTCTGTTGGCTATCGGCGTCACCATTAATAGCATTTAGCCAACGACGCCCCAAGGTATCCGAAATATCTTCGCTTAAACTTCTATCAGCACCTGTGCGCAGTAATTGAATAAGCGACTCGGTACGTTGCTTCAAACGCCTATCTTTGACATTTTGCTGTGCCGATTCAATGGCTTTAAGTACAAGAGAAACTTCCGCCGACACTTTATTTCTTAGTACCTTTGGAAGTGCGCTAGCCTCCACTTGAACTTCATCAAGTAAAGCAGTGAGGCTTGCGGTCTTAACCTGAGCTTCAGATTCGAGTTGCGACTTCACACTTATCACTTTGTTGAGCAGTGCGTTTAATAACGCTTCGTTCTCACTGTGCTGTGCGTTTTTAAATGCGTGCAACTTAGCAAAAATCTTATCGTTAGCGGTTTTAAACTCGCCCCACAATTGAGATTCGTCCCGACGCCCTGCATGACCTATGGCCTTCCATGCTTTTTGCAATTCTTGCGCTTGCTCTGTTGCCAGTTGAGTATCGTCACTGTCGATAAGGGCGTTTGCTTGAGCAACCAACTTTGACTTCTGCTGTTTGTTCTCGGCATACCAGCCTTCTACTTTCTGCTGAAGTGGTTTATAAGCTTCTTGCCAAGCCAGTTTGACCGCTTGGTATTTGGTTTTGTCAACGTGACCTGCGTTAAACCATTGCTGTTTTAGCTGTTCCAATTCACGTGCCAGTTTCTGCATTGGCATATCATTGGGTAAGCTTGATAGCGTACTAATTAATTTCTCACGGTCTTGTAGCGCTTCGTTTCGTGCTTCATCTTGTTTGGCATAAAACGCTCGACATGGCGCGAAGGCTTTTTCTAAGGCTTCGTCAAATGAATTATTCAGAGCAGTATTGTCTTCATTCCCACTGTCACCAAGTTGTATCCACTGCTGTCTCAATCGGCGAATATCTCCAGCCCGAACGTCAATTTTCTCAGCAGGTTGCTCTGCCAATGCACGCGCCTCTTCAAGCAAGGATGGTTTTTTATCCGACACTAAAAACGCTTGCCAGCCCGACACTTTTTCAATGTTTGCTTTGGTCGATTCAAAACGCTTATTAACTTTGCTCTGAGCGTCTAGCGGTAGGTTGGAGTAACTCTCTTGTAACGCGCGAAACTTTGATAGTGCCCCGCGATAGCGCCCCTTCTCTATTAACGTGTCAACCACATTGATGAGCTTTCGACACTGCTTAACTTGGCTGTTTAGTACTTGAGTTTGAGCGTCGAGATAACCTTTAAAAACACCATTTACCGCTTTCCAGCGTGAATGAATAGTGGATGGAACTTGTTCTAGTAAGCTAAGTTGCTCTTTCCATTGTTTTTTAACCGCTTCAAAAGCACTTATCAGTGGAGCAACATCAGTGGAATCCTGGGTGTCTTGGGTTTCAAGTGACGCTGTAAAGCGCTGTGCCAACTGTTCCGCTTCTTCCAATAACACGATTAATTTTTGCGCATACTGTTGCTGCATAGAGAAAGCGTCTAGCTTACTCACAAGACCAACCACCGAGTTAACCACCGAAGCAATAGTAGATTCATCGCCTTGATAATTATGAAGTTCAGCTATAGTGGCTTCTACACTTCGTACTGCTTCATTAACTGTGGCTACGTCTGCTAGCGTGGCTTCAACCAAGCGACTGTTGTACAACCAATTAACTTGAGACACTGCGTGTTCATGTTGCTGATGACATAACGCCAACAAAGCAGCTAAGCGCTCTTTTGCGCGATGCGCTTCCCATTCAGGAGTAATTCTGGCCAAGTGCCGTTCAATTTGCCCGTCAATACGTTCAAACTTGTTGATTAAAGTATCGCGCTCTGATGCCTCTAAACAATCAAACTTTTCAGCAATAGATTGATATTCACTGACTAACTCAGCCCGTGATGAATTGATATGGTCGACATCGCTTTTGTCTAATAGTGCCTGATATTTTGACAAACAAAGCGTGACATCTTTTCGCACTAAAATTGGCTGTTGAGCCAGAGCTTTACACGTGTTAATTCGCTCTACAATGCGGCTGTGTACAGGAAGTTTACGCGCCTTTTTTTCTAACTTCTGCAACAAAGACTCATCACATGTATTTTCAAGCATATATTCTTGCAACGACTCACTGCCGTTAAGAAACACATATTGATTAAAGCTAGGCTTATCCCATTTTATCATGAGAGCGCGCATTAACTCGTCGTTTTGCCGAAGAGCCGCGTCGTGCTCAATAACCTGTTGCACCAAATCACTGTTTGCTGATTCAGTAACGAAAGCTTCTTTTTCTTTCGATGTAATAGTGATACCAGAAACACCGAACAGGGTATCTTTCACCTGTTTCTCGGCGGTTTTTTTAATCACTGGACACTTTGCAATTTGCGCCATTTTCTGCCAAAGCGCGAAAGAGTTGAGTTTTTTTAGTGCCGCAATAGATACCTTGCTATCGTCGTCATTAAACGCTAGCTCGTGAAGAAAAGTTTTCTCATTCGCCTTTTCGGGATTGAGTTCATCAATGGCACGTAGTCGCTGTTGAGGGTTTTTACTCGTGTGCGAAGGGCCAAAAAAACGCCTAAATATCATCCTGTTTAAACCGTGCTATTGTATTCTTGTCTGATGGTGCGTTGATATCACGCTTAAAATCTTGCTTGCTTTTGTGAACAATTTCACCGGCTTCATTAACGGTCATATGTTCTGTTGAACGGGCTATCTTAGCCTGATACAACATGACAGCTTGCATACTACTTTCTTTTTGCTCCTCGGAAAGAGGAGTTCCATCTGGCCATTTTCCCGTTTCAACCGCCTGGCGTAAGCGGTCGTAAACCTCTGGGGTCATGGCGTTAACCATTACATCTATATTCATGACTTAAATCGTTTAATCATTACAACCCGAACACGGTTCACAAGATACCATACAAAGCCACAAATACTGGCAAGTATTGCAAGGTTGTGTTGTAAATCACCGGGTTGTGCCCCACCCCAATACATGAAACCAAAACCGGCGACAAAAATCAGCATCGCAATCAATGACTGATTCTGAATACCTTGTAGTTTGGTGAATTTCTGCAACTTTTGTTTTCTTTCTATATCTTCGGCAGTGGCGTCACCAAGTTTAAAACCGCAATGCGGGCATTCGGTGGCTTTGTCTGACGTTTTTTTGTTACATGCTGGGCAGTCGATAAGCGCCATCATATGCTCCTGAATAAGTCTTGCGTCACAACCAGGCAGCTATGGTTTTAGACAGTCAAAGCCCACGTAAAACGTGGGCCATATATTTTCATCGATGTTGGGGCTTTTCAAATTGCTACCACAAAAAGCCCACAGCATCCGAACCGCGGTATTTTTGAAATATCGGCTTACTTGCCTACTCTATTCCAATATTCATTGACGGTTTCCTTCATTTCCTTTGCTAGTAACATAATACCGAACAAGTTAGGCAAGGTCATAACGACAATAGCCACGGCAGACAACGCCCATACTAGGGTAGTATCAGAGAAAGATGCCCACACAAAACCAGCAACATAAATAACGCGATATGGCATTACTGAACGGGGGCCCATCAAATAGGTCATGGCGCGATCTCCGTAATACGACCACGCTATTGCTGTTGAGAATGCGAACAACAGAAGCCCGATAGATACAATGTACTGACCAAAATCACCGAAGAAACCGCGGGTAAATGCAATCGTGGTTAAGGTTGCCGAGTGAACAAGGGACTTACCGCTAACAATAAGATTTTGTTTAATCGGCTTACCGTCTTCAATAGTCAAGGTGCCAGTAAAAGGATCTTCACTACCTACTGAGTAAGTAACGTCTTCAGCAACAGAGCGAGAATTTAGCAGTGTAAAGCCGTCGCTAACTGCCGTTCCATTAACCACTGAAATTGTGCCATTAAATGCTGATACGTCATTACCTTCAATTTCGTTTAGGTATCCGTACAGTTTATCGACATCGGCTTGGTCACTGTCGTCGTAGTGTCCTTCAACAAACAGCATGTCTGAACGATCGAATACGTTTTCGTGCTTTTCTTTCCAAACACCAGAGGAAAGAATAACTAAACCTGTGATGGTACAAATAATAATGGTATCGATGAAAGGCTCAAGTAGCGACACCATGCCCTCTGATGCAGGCTCTTTAGTTTTTGCCGCTGCGTGAGCGATAGGCGCAGAACCTTGACCAGCTTCGTTCGAAAACAAACCGCGGTTTACGCCACGATTAAATGCGTATGCTAATGATGCACCTAGGAAACCACCCGCAGCAGCGGAACCAGTAAAGGCATCGCTTATAACCGCTGCAAACGAAGGTCCTACGTTTTCGATATTGGCGAAAATAACGGCAAGGGCACCAATCAAATAAACCACCGCCATCACTGGTACCACTCGAGCAGTAAATGCAGCGATGCGTTGAATACCACCCAAAATAACCAAGGCAAGGAAAATACCAAGCACACTACCTACAATCCAAGGTTCGAAGCCGAAGGTCGCTTCTATACTTTGTGCAATACCATTACTCTGCGGTAAGTTCCCCGTACCAAAAGAACTGATAACTGTTGCGATTGCGAAAGCTACTGCTAACCATTTCATGTTAAGGCGGCGATCCATATAGTACATTGGTCCGCCTGCCATGGTGCCATCTTCAGTTTTAACGCGATATTTGTGCGAAAGGGTAACTTCTACAAACTTGGTTGTCATACCAAGAAACGCGGTAGCCCACATCCAGAATAGTGCTGCTGGCCCGCCCAGAAATATAGCGAATGCCACACCACTGATGTTACCTGTACCCACAGTACCTGATAGTGCGGTGGTGAGTGCTCTAAAATGAGTAGTATCGCCCGGATCACTCTCTTTGTCGTACTTACCTGTCACCACCTGCCATGCGTGTTTAAAAAAGCGGATCTGGGGAAACTTAAGATAGATGGTAAAGAAAAAACCAACACCCAGCAGAACAAATGGGAACCAACCTGCCCCCCCTAACAAGCCATCGAGCGTGACTAAAAAACTATATAACCCTTCCAAGGTATCTACCCCTATGTAATTGTTGTTATGTTGTCGTTATGGTTCACAATCGTTGTGAATTTATTATCCTAATTGGTTTATCACTGCGTTTACAGCAATAAGTATATCTTCGCCCAATTGGCGGCTGCGCTGTACCGACCAACCAAACTGCAAATCGGGCAAATCAGCATTGTCTTTAAACGGCATTTCGACGGTATATGACAAACAATTGAAGCGCTCTCCCACCGCATTTGCCGCAACGGTTAAATTGCCTTGGCCTGGTGCGTCTTTGTCGTAGCCGTATACATCTTGAAACTCTGGCGTCGCAGCCATTAGTGAAGATTTGAAAGTATCTTCTAAGCGCTTAATCTCTTCGGAGTAACTTGGGTTCCCCTCACATCCAGCAACAAAGTTATAAGGTAATGCTTCGTCACCGTGCAAGTCTAGG
>Ga0256829_1000448_pt1 | contig 41739 bp, 36 predicted proteins | sample 131447metaG_FD_185979 | JGI IMG/M metagenome (GOLD analysis project Ga0256829, IMG submission 185979) | Hydrothermal vent microbial communities from Lau Basin, Pacific Ocean - 131-447 | ecosystem: Environmental > Aquatic > Marine > Hydrothermal vents | place: Pacific Ocean: Lau Basin | collected... | reverse complement strand
ATTCAAGACCAGAATACAAGCGATACTGTCTCAAAACGGCATCGAGATTTAAGTCCAAAAAGCGCTATGGAATCTCATTCGGTCTGACAGGCGAATTCACCTTTCGACGGTATTCATCGAAAGGGATGCTCAAAGCCTGCGCGCTTTCGCGGATCTGATTTAGATAATCATATTCCAGATACCACCACCTGAGGAAATCTGCGCCAATGAACGCCGACATTCTCAGGTCTTCGGGCATTTGTTCCCAGTTGCTGAGCGTGAATGTCAGTCGCCATTTGAGCTCCGCGCGATTACAAAGCGTGCAACGTTGGTTTGCTTCCCGCAACGCAGATGCGGCCGCCTCCGTGAATTCATTCGCGTGCCGCACTCTGAGATACGCCAGTAAAGACCAAACAGTCGGATGGTACGGATCTGCGTCCAAAGCGCGTTCTAGTATGGCAATCGAAACTGGGTCGTTTTCAGGCCCCTCGACGCTCAGAACAGAGGCGACTGCGATCCACTCTCGGGGATCGTTCACGTCGTTCCCTTGTAAGAGCCGCGTCGCTGCATCTGCAGCCGCAATCTGCCCAGATTGAACCGCAGAGATCCTGGTATCGGCAGAAATTGTTTGTAGCGCTGAAACCAAGCCAAACAGGGCGAGTGCCACTGCGGGTAAGGCTTGTAAAAGGCGATACATCAACATGGTGAACGGGATCTCTGCGGGTTACCGATTATTATGGAGCATCTCTGCGAAATCGTGTTATTCGTCTTTGAATGAAAAGCAAAAAGCGATTTCTTGTTTAATAACACCAGATTTGATTAAGAACTGATCAATATACTCCCTCTAACATTAAGCCGTAGGTAACGAGAAGTGAATCGGATGCGCTACTTAGCGAGTCAAAGCGAATTGGGAGGTCAAACGGCAGACACTTTGTCGGTTGGACCCTTGATCGCCGGTCGTGAAAAGCCAGACCAGCAAGCGCAGAAATGGCCATTATGGCGTACGGTCGTTGCCGTGACTCTGTTCTGTTCAGCCTTTTGGGGGCTGTTAATCTCGCTTCTCGTTTAATCAAGCGGCAGCTTGGTATGATGAATGCATAGTCCCTCGTCTTGAATTAAAGACGACGATACGCGTCGCAATGGATTTCGCCCTCGCGAAAGACTATATGTTGCGACGAAGGGACACCCAACCAAGACTATGTTCGACCATATCTCTCGCTTTCAACGCTGGTTCTCGCGTTCAACCGACGCGGGCGCTGCTTGGTTCGTTTCGGCGTTCAAGCACTTAACCTCGGTTGCAAACCGTGCGGTCATTCTCGCGACAAAAGTGCTGAAACAAACGGGGTATGAGAAAAGTGAACGGCGGTCTCAATCAGGACCCTCAGCGCAAAGTGCTCGCGCTTCAACACCTGAAAAAGCCATTGATCTAAAGCGCCCTGAAGGCCCCTTGCTGCCTGAAGGGGAGGTCGTTTATGCCATCGGTGATGTGCACGGCCGTGCAGATCTTTTGTCAAAATTGCTAGATAAAATCGAAGCTGATCGTGCTGGCCTAGAGCAGAAACCAAGCCTGGTTTTCCTCGGTGACTATATCGATCGCGGTCTACAATCTCGGCAAGTGATCGATACGCTGCTGAGCGACCGGCTTGATGCGTTCCAAGCTTACTACATCAAGGGCAATCATGAGGATGCGCTTCTCTCGTTTTTGTCTGATCCGAGTTTCGGACCAAAATGGGCGGCCTATGGCGGACGGGAAACCTTGGTGTCCTATGGTGTGAGGCCTCCGCGTAGTCTTTCATTCAACGCGGAATGGGAACAGGCGCATGATGCTTTTCTAAAAGCAATTCCCAATGCCCATCAGACCTTATTGCGCTCGATGCCGACAAGCGTTCAAATTGGCGGATATGGTTTTGCGCACGCAGGATTGCGACCTGGCAAGAAATTCGCAGAGCAAAATGATCATGACCTAATGTGGATCAGGGATGAATTCTTGAACGAGAATGGGACTTTCGATGTGATGGTTGTCCACGGGCACACGCCTGTTGATAAGCCACACAATGACCACAGACGGATCAACGTAGATACAGGCGCTTACTTTACGGGGCGCCTGACGGCTGCGAAGTTAACTGGAACCGATGTGGCGTTCATCGCCACTGACACGTAGATCGAAGAGGAATTGCCGCATGAAGCGCTTTGTTATTGGAATGGTCGGATTGCTGATGGCAGGTGTTTCAGCTTGTCAATCTTCAACGGTGTCGGACGCGAGTTCTGAGCTAGATACGATGGCGGAACGCACAGTGGACGAGTATCGTCTAGGTGCATCAGATCAGTTGCGTGTAACGGTCTTCGGCGAACCAGAGCTATCCGGTGAATACGTATTAGATGGAACTGGAACAGTTTCATTGCCACTGGTTGGGGATGTCCAGGCCCTCAATCTGACCGTTCGAGAGTTTCAGAGCGCGGTTGAGGCGCGCTATGCAGATGGGTATTTGCGGGAACCTCGCGTGAATGCTGAGGTGTTGAATTATCGTCCATTCTATATTTTGGGTGAAGTGCGCCAGCCGGGCGAATATCCTTACACGAATGGGCTGACGGTCTTGAACGCGGTTGCGACTGCCGGCGGCTTTACCTATCGAGCAAACGAGAGCTTTATCCTTATCAAAGGCGCCGAAGACTCTACAGAATTTCGGGTGAAACTCGATCCATCCACGCCCATATTACCTGGCGACACAATTCGTGTTGTAGAACGGTTTTTCTAAGCGATTCGCCTGACACGAGAGTGTAACTTTCCTCCGCCGAATATTTCGGGTATGGAATAAAAAAAAGGGGACCCCCTATGATTGGAAAACTTTTGTCGTGCGTGGCGGCGGGTGTATTGATGAGCGTTTCTGCTTCTGCAGATTCAACCACTAAGTCTGAGCTTGGCGGTGAAGCATTGGCATGGACCGTAGCGGCTTACGCATCATGTGAAACGCCGTCTCTGTTGCAAGCTGATTTCAAAGCTGAAACAACCAAGATGCAAGCTAGCATGGTCGACGTGCTCGCGGCCTTGGAAATCCTGTCGGAAGCCGACAATGTTTGCGGCCAGATGAACACATTTGCCGTGAACATGCTCGCGCTCGCAGAGAGTGACATGGCCACGCTTGAGGCACGTCTGGGCGCAGAACGACCTGCAGCAACGCCAGTGTCGTTCGATGTCGAGGAACCAGAAGGTGCTGGCGCTCAAAACAGTATCATTCTTTCGAGTTCTGCTGATCTGCCGCCATTGAGTGGCTCGTCAAACCCGCCACCCTCTGACTACCAAGAGTAGGGTGTTCGCCGCGCCTTTGATGCACCCATCGAACATATTTTGTTTGTTCGATTAAGGTGAATTACATCTTTTCAGGGGTACTCGCTGGGCTGGACGTTAATGTAAGCAGGCACGACTAAAATGAAAAAGAATCTCCTCAAAATCAGCTCTTTGAGCGTGGTATGCGCGGCAATCGGATCTGGCGGCGCATTTGCGCAGGCCGACGAAGATTTCTTTATCCGCAATAAGTATGAAGCTGTTACGGATCGCGCACAGCCTGAGTTCGATCCCCTTCCGATTCGAACAGATGGTTTCGAGATTAGTCCTGAAGTCTCGTTCAAAGCGGGGACGACGTCAAACCTGTTCGCGGCCAGCGAAAACGAGGTCGATGATTATTTTCTGGGCGTCGTGCCGAGCATTGCGTTGAATTCAACGTGGAGCCGTCATGCGCTTGGTCTGCGTGGCCAAGTGGATCACATTGAATATGGCGATACATCCTCAGAAAGCCGGACGAATCTCAATCTCGGCGCCGATGGACGTATCGATGTAAGCCGAGAAGTGAATCTGTTTGGCGCGTTCCAGGCAGACGACCTTACGGAACCTCGCTCAAACATTGCCAGCTTGGATAATGCGACCGAGCCGGTCGAGTATACTCGTGTCGGTGGGGAAGCCGGCTTGCAGTATCAATCTGGCCGTCTTCGAGTGCGCGGTGCGGTCGGATTAGAGAGTTTCGACTATGATGATGTCGAGCTCGATAATGGCTTGTTTCAAGACCAAGACTTCCGCGATCGTGATGTTACGTCTGTTGTTGCCAGAACATCATATGCCGTCGAGCGCGACTGGGCAGTCTTCGCCGAAGTCGACCACAGTGAAGCAGATTATGATGCTCCAAACATCTTTACGGCCTTAAATCGTGATTTTTCGAATACTTCGCTACGAGTGGGTACAGACTTTGAGCTGCGAAACCTAATTCGCGGCGATATCGGTATTGGGGCGTTCCAAAGTGAATATGACGATCCAACGGTTGAAGATGTCAGCGGGCTGTCGGTTGATGGGAGCCTGCAATGGTTTGCGAGCCAGCTAACGACTCTTAGCTTCGGCGCTGGACGTGGTGTAATTGATCCGGGTCTGGTCCAATCAAATGCCGCTGTCAGAACGAATGTGAGCGCCAGGGCGGATCATGAATTGCGCCGAAACGTGATTATCACTGGCGAAGCGAGATTCACCAATTTCGACTTTGAAAATGTTGATCGCAATGATGACCGTTGGAACCTCAGAGCGGCTGCGACCTGGAAAGTAAACCCAAATCTCTGGGTTGATGGGTCTTATGAGCTGACGGACCAGTCCTCAAATGTGCAAGATTTCTCTGACAATCGTTTCTTGATTGGTTTGCGTATATTCCCGTAATCGACCTTATTTTGGGCACAAGTATTGCCAACATCGAAGACAGAGTGTGCCAAACGAGGACGTGATCGTGAACAAACCGTTTCGACTGGAATCTAGCTTTAGCTCCGTGAACAAAGGTTACACGCCTGACTACGGTGGTTTGGCCGAAGAGAAAATAACTGATCCAAACCAAATCGTTCGCGCGTTCAGACGCAGGCTGCCTGTGTTCTTTTTGGTGATTCTGGCCGTGTTTTCGACAGTGGCGTTTTTCACGTTTCAAGCCGTTCCGATTTATTCAACCAGTGCGTCTGTGATAATTGATTCCCGCGAAAAAAATGTTGTTGACTTTGGGTCGGTGTTGTCAGGTTTGCCGCCAGACTCTGCTATCGTAGATACGGAAGTAGAGATTCTTCGATCCCGGAGCTTGGCGAGGAAAGTTGTCCAAAAACTCGATCTGACGAAATCACCTGAATTCAACCCGTTTCTGCGTGAACCATCATCGATGGATCAGGCCAAGGCAAGTGTTAAGGGTCTTGTTCTGGGGCTGTTCGGTGGAGGGCGTGATGACAGCCTTGAGACGGAATCGTCGCAACCAGACCCACGCTTGGAAATGGATGTTACGATTTCTACCTTTCTTGCGAAAACAAGCGCGTCTCGTATTGGAGCGACATATGGCATCTCCGTAGGCGCGGACAGTCGCGATCCGGAAATGGCTGCAGCAATTGCGAATGGAATTGCTGAACAATACCTGGTTGAGCAGCTGGATGCAAAGTATGAGGCTACGCGTCGCGCTAACGCGTGGATTGAAGACCGCCTGGCTGATTTGCGGGATGAGCTCAACGATGCAGAAAGTCTCGTAGAGGCCTATAGATCTGCGTCAGGTCTGTTTATGGCCGGGGCAACCACACTGAACGAACAACAAATGACAGATCTCAATGCTCAGCTGATTGTTCAGCGAGCTGATTTGGCGGAACGCGAAGCTCGACTTAACTCTGTACGCCAGGCGGCCGAGGCAGGCAATTCAGCAGATGCGAGTTCTGAAGCACTGCAGTCTGCGGTGATCGCGGATCTGCGTCGCCAACAAGCAGAAATTGATCGAGAAAAGGCGGATTTGGAGAATAGGTACTTACCAAATCACCCAGAGATTCAGCGGATAAATCAGCAAACATCGAATATTAATGCTCAGATTAGAACAGAAATCCGGCGCATTGTGTCCAACCTCGAGAATGAAGTAACGATTTCTCGTCAGCGGCTGAACAGTTTAGAGCGCAATTTGTCTTCGATGCGCGCGACATTATCAGAAAATAATCGCGCGAGCGTTCGTTTGCGAGAATTAGAACGAAATGCGGAAGCTGCTCGAACGACTTATGAGACTTATCTCGAGCGTTACAAGCAGATTGACGATCAAGAAAATTTAGCTGAAGCAGACGCGCGAATTCTTTCGCAAGCAATGGTGCCTACAGCCCCATCTTTCCCAAAAACATCGCTTAATCTCGTTATCGGTCTTCTTCTGGGCGGTTTCGTTGGTGTCGGCGTTATTGTTATTATTGAGACACTCAATAGTCAGCTTTCCACTGGTGAAGAGATTGAGCAGAGCTTTAAGGTGCCCTTCCTCGGAGTGTTTCCGTTGCTTTCGCGGGTAGATCGTAAAGATCCCGCGAAGTATTTGGTCAACAATCCGATGTCTAGCTACGCAGAGGCATTGCGAAATTTACGAGCTTCTTTGATTTTCGCAGATCTCGATTCCAAAATTCAAACTGTGACTCTCACATCATCTCAACCTAACGAGGGAAAATCTACCCTAACTTATGGCTTAGGCAGAATGTCGGCTATGTGCGGATCTAAGACCTTGATCGTTGATGGAGATTTCCGCCGTCGTCAGTTATCTACGCGTGCTGTCAGCGATGTGGGAGAGCTTGGATTCTTAGAGTGTTTGTTCGGAGAATGCAGTGTCGAAGAAGCGGTTAAGGTCGACGAAAAAACAGGTCTCCACATATTGCCACTTACTGAGAACAGAAACACGCCTCGAGATGTTTTTGGCTCAAAAGTATTCAACGATCTGCTCGAAGAACTGAAGAGAGAGTACGATCTGATAATTTTTGACACAGGCCCAATTTTGTTGATGTCTGAAACACGCGTGCTGGCAAGCAAGGTGGATCAGGTGGTTGTTGTGGCGCAATGGTTGAAAACCAATCGATCTGCTTTGAAAGAAACTTTGTCAGTATTAGCTGATTTTGGTGCGTCTATCACAGGGGTCTTGTTGAACCAGGTGGACGTGAAAAAATACCACGACCGTGGATATGGCCATTCAGGATACAGTTCTTACTCGAGCTACTATTCTGATTAACGCCAACCGCGGACATAGTCTCCACGTTCGCGAGGGAATCTGCTTATCATGAGTAGGGAAGGCTCCGCGGTATGAGCATAGAAATAATCGGTGTGCTGTTAAGTGCGCTTTGTCTCGCGGCGATGTTTCATTCACGGGTTGCGGCTCTAACAGTTTTATGTGTTGCAACGCTTTTCCAAGCATCGGCCGCTATTACGCTGCACTCCTTGGGGGGGTCACCGATACCACCAGGCTATTTGATGATAGTCTTTTTGGGTTTGGCTATTTTGATCAGAGTGGGGGGTGCCCAGCGCCTTTTGCAGACGCTCGACTTAAATCGCCCTGAATTCTTATTAATACTATTCGTCGCTTGGGCGATTATTACTGCGGTGTTTATGCCCAGATTATTCAGCGGAATGTTTGAGGTTTTTCCTCTCGGAGCGGACAAGCCTGGCAAACTCCTTCGCCAGCCTATTGCTCCGCTAACAAGTAACCTGGCGCAATCAGTTTATTATGTGGGAGACTTGGCGATTTTTCTGATGGTCGGTGCGCTGATCTTGTCATTGAAGAGTCTGAGGCCGATAGCGATCGCAGTTGTGGTTTCCGTTGCTTTCAACATCTTGTTTGTAGTCATTGATATGGCGACTTACACCACCGGCACGGCCAGTATTTTGGATTTTATTCGAAATGCAGGTTATGTGCAGAGGGCAAATGACGTTGTTCTCGGTATGAAGCGAGTAACTGGGTTCTTCTCTGAGACTTCGTCATTTTCCATACACGCTATGGGACTATTTGCCTTCACGTTTAGGCTTTGGCGGGGCGGAGTCTCAATACCCTATACAGGCCTGCTCTCTCTTGCGACATTTATCGCATTGGTCATGTCGACATCTTCTACGGCATATGGGGCTTTGATCATATATCTGATGATCGTTTTGCCGCGTGATTTTTCTCGCACCGATCCAACCTTGCCGAATGGAAGCGGAAGAGTTGGTAGAACTAGTTTTTTGGTCTCTTTGATCCCATTTGCAGGCTTTCTAGCCGCATTTGCACTCGCGCTCCGCCCTGATTTGCTAAATCCGATAGAGGACATGATAAATGAGATGCTGGTCAACAAATTAGACTCTGAGTCTGGCGTTGAGCGCATGGAATGGAACATGTTGGCCCTTCAGAATGTTTTTGACTCTTACGGTTTAGGGGTAGGGCTTGGCAGCAACCGAAATTCAAGCTTCGCGATAGCTTTGATCTCTTCTACGGGAATCATCGGGGTGTTTTTGTTTTTGTTATTCTTGGCGCGAGTGTTTGGAACAAATCACAGGCGAATATTTATGAACCGGTGGGCGCAAGAAGATAAACAAATCGCGGCAGCTGCAAGGTCTGGTTTGATTGCGCTGTTGATTGCCAAGTCTTTGTCTGGAGGGACTTCGCTTGGCATTTTGTTTTTTGTTTTTGCCGCAATGGCATCCTACAAAATACAAGATCGACCTGGTGCTGTATCAGAAAGTCATTCTTCCAATGGCGCATAAGTTCCCGGTTTTGAGCGCTCGGTGTAGGATATGGCATCACAGCAACGAGTGAAGTGGCACAAATATTGAAAAGTTTTGATAAAGGATTCGCTTATGGATGTGCACATAATCGTAGCTACCAAGGGCAGGCCTAATGAATGCTATAGGCTCTTGGATCTGCTCGCCACCCAGACTTTGTCGCCCACTTCTGTAACGTTTGTGGGTGTTGATGATTCTGACACCACGGGATTGTCCGAGCATCCCTCATTTGAAGTGCTCGGTGGACATGTGCTTTTCGCCAAAAAAGCTGGCCTTCCCGTGCAGAGAAACGCAGGCGTCGAACACATTCTGGATAGGTTTGCCGGCGACAGAGAATCCTTTTGTGTCTTTTTTGATGATGATTTTCGACCTGATGAAAATTGGCTCAGCAATGCTGAGCAAGTTTTTCAGGACAACGAGGAGGTCGTTGCCCTCACCGGACAAGTACTCGCGGATGGAATTAAGGGAGCAGGTATTTCGGAAGGAGATGCGTCTCTGTTTTTGAGCGGCGAGCTGGCACCGGAAAAATGTTGGGCGCAAGGGGATAGACCTAGGGCGGTGGATTCACTTTACGGTTGTAATATGGCTGTGCGAAGCTTGATTTTTTCCAAAGCGCGATTTGATGAGCGGCTTCCATTGTATGCATGGCAAGAAGATCGTGATTTTACGAGTGCAGCGAGAAGTTTTGGACGCGCAATATACCACCCGTCTCCGCGTGGTGTGCACCTTGGGGCTAAATCTGCTAGAAACAGCGGCCTCAAAATGGGCTACTCGCAAATAGCGAACATGGTTTACTTGCGCGCGAAGGGGAGTGTGTCCACGCGTGTTTGCGCCAAGTTTCTCGCTAAGGCCCTTTTGGCGAATACCGTTAAGAGCGTCGCCCAGCATCCATACATAGACTATCGTGGTCGCCTGCTCGGTAATATGGTGGCGATTTCGGATGCTGCTCGCGGTCGTTTGCAGCCCGAACGCATTTTATCATTGAAATAACAATAGTTCCGGGACGATCGGTATGAAACTTTCAGCGATTATTTCGACCCTCGGGCGACAGGCCGAGTTAGATGTATTGTTTAGAAGTCTTGAGGCGCAGACGTTCCGCGACTTTGAGGTGATTATTATTGACCAAAACGACGATGACCGTTTGTCGTTTTTGGACAATGCAGCATTCAGTTTTCCGATCAGCCGCATTCATACCCCGAAAGAACGTGGTTTGAGTATTGGTCGGAATCGCGGGCTCGAGTTCGCGAAAGGTGAATTTATTGTATTTCCGGACGATGATTGTTGGTATCCAGAGGATCTATTCGCGCGCGCGATCGATGCGATGGAATCGAAGAGTTTGGATGGATTGACGGGGCGTGCGGCGAATGAAAGCGGCCAATCCATAAACGGACGTTTTGAAACGAAAACCCAAACTGTTACGCGGCAGAACGTTTGGACGACTCAAATTGAATGGATGGCATTTTTTCGACGAGATCTTCTTGAAATGCTTGGCGGCTACGATCCGGTAATCGGCGTGGGTGCAGCCTCACCGTGGCAAGCTTGCGAGGGTCAAGAAATTGTTCTTCGAGCTCTCGAAAAAGATGCAAACATTGTCTTCGATCCTTCAATGTACGGACACCATGAATCTCTTTATTCACGTCGACCCAGTTCGCAGCTAATACGTAAGTCGCGCAATTATGCACGTGGTCACGGTCGCGTGCTGAAAATGCACGGATACTCTTGGGCTCATATGGGGTTTTGGGTCGTTCGGCCGATCCTAAAAGCAGCGTTTAACTTGATGCGTTTTCGCCCGGCTTTAGCTGAGCAGGCCGCCAACGTTGCGATTGGAAGGGCAGAAGGCTATTTCGACACTTCGCCTATTCGTAAGCACTCTGCCGAGAGAGCATAACCGTCTTCTGAAAAAGAGAGATTTCCGCCTCAGCTCGTTCGCTGGTTGGGAAGAAATATCTGCTTGCCGTATCAATCTGCTGGTAGTCTCATGACAACAGCTCGTCAGCAGTTATTTTGATGTAATGCGTTGAGTCATTCTCGTAATATACAGAATGAGCTGCTTTTCGAAGCCGTCTGGGCGACCGTTCAGCATCCAAACAATCAACACCAGAGTAACATAGCAGATCGATCCAATCGCAGCGACCGCGGCAATTGAGAAGAACAATGTTAGTTGATTGTTATAGTCAATAAACTGCTTCAGTCCGAGCATAACTAGCGCCATTGCAATGAGTCCCAATGCTGGAACTAAGATGGTTTTGATTTGCTGCCACACGCTCAGATCAATCAATCGTTGCACGACCCAGGCTGAAATCATGAAATAAACAACCGCTCCTAGGATTTGGCCTATCAAGAACCCTGGGATTCCGTGAGTGACGTAGCCCACGTACATGAGGGATGTCTTAAACAAGAAAACACATCCGGTAATCAGCGCGACATAGATAGTTTTGTCAAAAGCGTACGCCACGCTGCCCGCGGGCTGAACCGCGGTTTTGAAAAGCTTGCAAAAAGCGAGAATCGTCAAGAACAAAGGCGCTTCTCCCCACTCTTTGCCGAACAGGAGCATAACTATGGGTGCCGAAAGTACAGCCAGCACCGTAAAAACTGGACCGGTGAGAATGAAAACGGTCCTGGTGCCTAAGAGGTACCCTTCTCTAAGCGTTCCAAGTCTACGAAGCTCCGAAAACGACGATATAAATGGTTTAAATACTGGCCCAATGAAAATCTGAGATACGGTCCCGTTAAGATTGCTAGCAACGCTATAGTTCCCCGTCGTCGTTCTTGAGGCAAACTGCGCCAAGATAAACACTTCCGCCTGCCAGCTCGCAGCCCCAAAAAACTGTGAGACTGTTGCCCAACCAATCATGTTTGAGAACGTACTCCATGATTTGAGCGAGAGCTTAGGCAGGAACGGTACAAAAAGGTAAGAGCCGAAGACCAACAAAATGGGAGAGATTACCGTCATCATAGCCAGTGCCCAATAGCTTTGGGTAGCTAATGCAAAGGGCAAAGCAATCAACGCGGTCAATACCTTTGCTCCGCAAGAAATCAGCGCTTCCGGATAGTAGTTCAAACGCCGGGCAAACAACACGATCTTGGGGTTTATGAGCCCCCGAAAACCAGGGGCAAGCGCCAACACTGGCATCAGAGCGTAAAGCCTGGGTTCGTCGAAGAGAAATGCGGCGACTGGTGTCAAAATCAAGATAATTGCTACGACCACGAAAGACCGAATCAGCGAAATCGTGAATGCCGTATACAACATGTTCCGGGTTACTCGAGGCGTGCGTATCAACGCCTGGAAAACTGGCACTTCTAGAATCGCTTCAGTGACTTGTACAAAGATCATCGCGATCGCGATCAGCGCAAAGTCTTCCGGAGTCAGCAGCCGAGCGAGAAGTAGAATCAGGAAAAAATCGATAAATCTCGCAAACAGTTGAGCGCCAGCGAGAGCGAGACTTGCGCTCGCTGTTCGTTTCATAACATTAGATTGCATCGGGCGATCCTTTGCAGCTAATGCGTATGCGCGTATGGGGCTGGAGCATGCAGATGGCTTAGGATCCTCTGCGTAGGAAATTAGATATGTGTATTCCGATGGTGGCCATTGGTCCCGTCATGACCAATCTGCCGTGCAGCCACTCAAAGTTGCCGCGCCGCCTGATTCTCAAAATCACCAAGACCGCATTCAGAATGTCTAAAAAGCCAATCGGTTGAAGAAGTTTTTTGTCGCCTTCGTTTCGCATACCTCGCCCAACGGATAAGAGACCCGGTAAACCCTTCAGTGCGTCCCGTGTGGGGTGATCTATGAACACGTTGGTGATTTGTCTCAGTGCTTCTGTGCAAGACTGATCAGAATCAAACAAAACTGCGAATTCCGCTCCATTTTCCGTAACGAATTTTCTGACCTCAGTTGCGATCGCTTCTTTTCCTTCTCGCTCGGTTTCGTTGATGTTTTTGCAAACGGGAACGACCGTACCATTTGGGGCTTGCGCGTACCCCGTGGTGGTTCCATGTGGGGCCATGCTAAGGAGATGTTCAGCGATGGTGGTGTATCTCCATATACTAGGGATGGATTCAACTTTAGCGTCTTCTGCAATCGTTGGCAGCATTGCCGAAGCAACTCCGCAACTTGAGGGCGGCTGTCGTTTTTCTGATAAGTACAGATAGAGGCCTCGCGTCCGATCAACGCCAGCAATATTGGCGATTTGAGCTTGAACATTTAAATGCCAACCGATGTCCGCGATGGCCCAAACTTCGTCGCTCATCATATGTTCTTGTTCGAGGAATTTGAGAACTAGCGCTCGTTGGTTCGCGGCAGCGTCTATTACGTGTTCGGCCAAACCTGATTGCAGTAGATTTTCTTTGAGTGCGCGATAGTCGTCGGCAGATAAAGCATCTAATTCGGTGAGGTTTGCGGGCAGGCTGGTTTTGATGGCGTCCGTGTCCAGATTCAAATACTGATAAACCTTTTTCGCAGTCAGTTCTTCACTCTGGTTGGCTATCCAATCTAAATCTTCTTCAAAATTGTTGATATTGGCAAAGTAAAGAGATGCGCGAGAACTATAAAAGTAATCGCATTTCACGCTGGTGACACCCAGGTTGTGAAGCGCCTCTGCCGCAACCCAGGCCTGATAGCCGTCGCGAGCTGCAAACTTCAGTCGATGTACTCCTTGTGCCTGGGCTTGTCGTATCGCCCAAAGAGCCCAGAACATTGCCACCAACCCCAGAAAATCGCTGACGAAGCGGGAAGTTCGATGGCTTTGATCTGCGCATCGAAATCGTCGAATGGTTCCAACCAGGACTGACTTCTGAAGGCGCGTCGTGTTTAGCTTTTGGAGTAGTGTTCGCTCATATCGATTCAGCTGTTGTCCCCGATAGTGTCTTGCTCTCCAGCCAGCCAAGCGAGCGCGTAAAACGTCGCTACGGCGATTGTCTCCAGTCATCCGATATGATCTAGGATTGCCGCCCAATGCAGCTCTGACTTTAGTGTATAGACGGCCTGTATGCTTTTGAGCGCCTTCGCAAGAGGAGACGAAAATGTGATCATTGTTCTCCCATATACCCAAGTCAATCAGAACGCTCTTTAGAAACTTGGTCGAATGATACATGTCTGAAATAAAGACAATGGTCTCACCCTTAGCTCGTTGCTTTCTAAGTAAATTCACAATCTCAGCGTTCGGGTATAAAACTTGACGTTCCGCTTCCTCTTCGAGTTTTACACCGAGAGTTGCGCAATCGCTGCCTAGGTCCGCCGCTAGAAGAGTCCAAATCTCGTCAAGCGTACATTCCTCGACACCAACCCGCGCCTTGGTTTCGGCACATCGACGTGCAGCGACAAAAGCGTCTTCTCCGATTCTGGCTTCATCAACGATGCCGTCCTTTAAGAGCTTTCGGTGGATGAGGCGAAAGACGTCGCTGGGTGCAAGAACTGCGCGAAAAAGAACTGTGTCGAACAGATCGTAGCACGCGAACTTCTGTTGATGCATAATTTTTCCTCTAAGGAAATGCGGATACATATGAGGTACTTGTTTGGCGTCAAACGGTTCAGGAATCGTGCCAATCACCGCCTTATGATGGTTGAGCGCGCTACTAAGTCGCTAAAAGCCGCATTACGTTGCTGTAGTCTAATGTTTGGGTGTTTAATTTAGGCAAATGGAACTGCTATTTTTGCGGGAATTTTCAACCTGATGGGGGGCGAAGTTCTCGACAAATAACACCAATCAATTTTTCGCCCGCTTTTGACCAAGTGTATTTTTCAGCTTGTTTCTTGCAATTTTCAGCTCGGTATTGTCGCTCTGAGGGGCGCTCGGATGCGATATCCAATATAGCATTTACCCAGCCTGTGGGATTATCTGGGGCAGCGTATATGGCAGCATTTCCGCAGACTTCGGGCAGCGCACCAGTGTTGGAACAAATCGCGGGCACGCCCAATATCATAGCCTCGAGAGGAGGAAGCCCGAAGCCTTCAGTTCTAGATGGAAAAAGCAGACTATTGGCTGACTCCAACAGTGCTCTCAATTCAGAATCCGACAATCGTCCAGCGAGCAACACGTTGGGTGGCAGGTGTAAGCCTGCTGCTTCGAAAGCCTCTAGATCCGCGCTTCCAAATAAAACCAGGGTTCGGTTTTTAAGGCGTTGATCCTGGTAGGTCCTCAGCAAAACAGATACATTTTTGTGCGTCTGCACATTTGCCACGCCCACGTCATAGTTTCCGGGCTCGAGTCTAAACCTCTCAATTACGGAATTGTCGGGTACCATATTCAGAATGTGATCTACACCATTGTGGACGACATCAATTTTGTCGCGCGGAGCGATACTGTTGGCAGCGAGCTGGTCGGCCGAAAAATTCGAAACGGTTAGAATTCTTCGAGCCGATTTTCCAATCCGCGGCAGTGCAAACTTGTACCAAGCACGGAAAGCTCTTGAGTAGCTATCGGGCGTTTGAAAAACTTGCGCGTCATGGATCATTGTTATGCTGTTGGTTGACGCTAATGGTGACAAATTACAAAGATTTACAAGTAAATCCCCGGTCGGAGCGCGCGGTAAATCCAACTGTTCCCAAGCTTGTCCAGAAAAGCGTCCGAAACGAACCAGTTTAAGATCATCACGAGGTTTATCGTATCTCGTTACTTTTGGCGCAATCAGACGCAAGTTTAATTCGGATCTTAGTTCAGGATTGGCATCAAGGTGTTGCAACACTGATAAAATGAGCTCTCGCGCCACGCGTTGAACGCCCGTCTGAGGGGCATCGAGAAAACGCCCATTGAAGCTAATACTGTGCACATGCAGCTCCTTTAAAAGCCTTCTTGCTCGATTTGGTGCGTTGCAGCAATCTTTGTTCCACTGTGATAGAGCAATAATGCCGTATGGACAAAAATCACTCTGCATGATCTTGGTTCGTCGAAGAGCAATTGGGCCCTAAAGGAGATTTGCAAAATGGCAAAAGGTCTAGTGGCACTATTCGGCGGATCTGGCTTTATCGGCCGATACGCGGCTCGAGCGCTTGTCGAAGCAGGCTATCGGGTTCGTGTTGCGGTTCGGCGCCCTCATCTTGCCGGCGATGTTCGTCTGGCTGGCGCTCCTGGTTGGGTCGATATCGTTCAGGCGAATGTCCGCAATCCGCAATCGGTTGCCGCGGCTGTTGATGGCGCCGATGCGGTCGTGAACCTGGTCGGCATTCTCTACGAAAAAGGCCGTCAGAGCTTTGAAGGCGCACAGAGAGACGGCGCTAAGAACGTGGCGGAAGCTTGCAAAGCAGCGGGCATAGGCCGTTTCGTACATGTGTCAGCCATTGGGGCGGACACAGACAGCTCGGCCGACTATGGTAAAACCAAGGGCGAGGCAGAGTTGACGATTCGCGAGCTCGTGCCGACAGCGACGATCCTTCGCCCGTCCATCGTGTTTGGCCCAGAGGACGATTTCTTCAATCGCTTTGCGGCAATGTCGTCTCACCCGATCTCAACGGTTGCTCCGTTTCTACCAGCGATTGGTGGCGGCGAGACCAAGGTTCAGCCTGTTTATGCGGGCGACGTTGCAGACGCGATTGCCGCGGCCGTTTCGAAGAGTGATGCAGCTGGCAATACTTATGAGCTGGGTGGACCGAACGTCTATACGTTCAAAGAGCTGTACGCGTTTATCGGCGAAACGATTGACCGAAAGCGATTCGCATTGCCGTTACCTTTCTTCGTCGCAAAGCCGCTTGGTCTGACCTTTGGGGCGCTGTTCCGGCACGTGCCGCCGCTTTCGTCCGGAATTTTTGGCCCACCGCCGATTACCGGCGATCAAGTCGAAATGTTGAAGTCTGATAATGTTGTCTCGGACGATGCCTTGACGCTGAACGATCTCGGAGTGTCTCAAATCGAAACGGTCGAAGCGATTGTGCCGAGTTACTTGTACCGCTTCCGCCCATACGGGCAGTATCATCAAAAGTCTGAAGCGGTTTAAGCTTTAACCGCTTTCAGACATTAGGGACGCAATGTCATTCCCGTCTTCATCCTGCAGGAAATAGACGACGGGATAGACGACGCCCTTCCGGACAACCGCGACGCCGTCGACGATTTTGGGTTCGAACCGAAGCGTGGAAACTGCGTTTCGTGATGATGCGACGAATCCGGGGTGTCCGCATTTAACCTCTAGATTGATGACATAGCCTTCCGGACTAACATCGAAATAGTTGTCGCAATGGGCGCCAATGCCCTGGCTGGCAAGGTCGATCGGATAGTCAGGCACTGGCGGTTCGATCGGCTGGGTGTCGCGGTCGGCGAAACTGGGCGAAGCTGACAAGGCCACCACGCCAAAGGCGGCTGCAAGCGCGGCGCCGAGGCCGCCAGTGGTTTTGATGGGATTGCGGATGAGGGTCATCGATATGTCCTTTGCGATACGTTTGGCTTTCATCCGGCGAGACCGGCGCAGATAAGCATCAACAAAGGTGCGCACGGCATGGCTGACCGTGATCCCTTCTTCTTCACACGCGCGCTTGAAGGCTTCTTTCTTGGAGTGCGGCAGGCGCACTTCAATCATTTCAGTCTTCTTTTCCGGGCGTGGTTTCGTCATGCCGCTCTCCGAAGGTTCGTCGGTGCCCGTATCAGGACCGCTTCGTGAGGGCGTGAAAACCGAAAGCCCGTTCATACGCCAGACTTTTCGTGTCCGGACAGGCTTTCGGTCTTATTATGATGGGGCGAACGGGCCGTGTTCTACTCGGTCTCGTCCGTGTCAGTCTCTGAGTTTGTCGACGTTTCTGAGCGCTTTATCTTTTTGACGATAATGCGCGTGTCGCCAGACTCACTGGATTCTTTGAAGACCGTCTCAGTGTCGAAATCGAGGTCGATATCGATGTTGCCTTCGCCGCCGGCTTCGGCGAGCGCTTCCTGAATCAGGGCTTCCAGCTCTTCTTCAGAGAGTTCTTCGCCCTCGCCCATGCGTTTGATGGTAATGCGCTTGTCGACTTCGGTGGTCACCTCGCCGTGGATTTCACCATCTGCAGAGTCGCTGAACTTCAAGACTTTCATCGTCTTGCGGGTTACTTCCTGGCCGTCCTCTTCAGAGGCGGTCTCGCTGTCATGGATGACGATGTGATTGCCAGCGGCTTCAAGCTCGGCCTGGCTGACGCCGCCAGAGCCATCTGTATCGAGTTTTTTGATGATGTCGGCATCATAGCCCGGAGCGATCTCGCCCTCTGTGAGCACGCCATCATTGTTTTTGTCGAGCGCCTCAAAGGCGGTGGCGTCGGCGGCTGAAGGTAGGGCGGTAACGGAAAACACGCCAATGGCGGCGCCCGCCGCGGTGGCGAGGGATTTAAAGCGATGTCGTGCGAGGGTCATGGTAATCTCCTGGACCGGATGGGGTTGTTCGGCCAGTCGAGCCTCCTCGATATAGTCAGCGATGTAGCGGCGCAGAGCTTCCGAGGCGCTTTCGCCTCGTTGCTTTGTGGCTGCCATGAAGTCTTGCTTCTGTTGGTATGGCAGACGAATGTCTAAGCTTTCGCTTTTCTTTTCTCGGCGCTTCATCACGTACTCGATCAGATTGGCTGGACCAGTGGCCCGCACTTTTCGACATATCGCTCTCTATAAAAGGAGGATCCTGCCAAGACGCCAGTAAAAAAGTGTCAGGACAGAATTTTTCCCTTTTAAATCAATCCCAAGACGGGTGCCGCGAGGATGAGGCCTGCGCCCAATAGAAGCCGATAGATGACGAAGGGCAGGAAACTCATTCGTTTCAGAAGCGTCATCAAGGCGTGGATGGAGGCGATTCCAGAGACGAAAGCGAGGGCGGCGACGATCATTCCGTCCCGCAGCGTGACAATGCCGCCTGCGGTGTCTGCGTCCAGCAATCCGATTGCGCCGTAGAGCCCTGCTGCTGCGAGAATGGGCGCGCCGATTAGCATGGAGAAACGAGCCGCCTCTGTGCGTTCATAACCAAGTGCGCGCGCGGCGGTCATGGTGATGCCAGAGCGGCTGGTGCCAGGGATCAGTGCGGCAATCGCTTGGGTCGCGCCAATCATCACTGCGTGGCCGAGCGTCATATCTTTTTCGGTGCGGTCTTTGCCGCCCGCGACATCCGCCCACCAGAGTAACAGGCCAAAGCCGATGGTGGCGCCAGCGACGGTCCACACACTGCGGAGATGCGCCTGGATACTGTCCGGAACGAACATTTCGTGCGCAATCGCGGCGATGATGGCGATCGGGGTCGCGACAATGATGCAAAGCGCGAGATGGGCCCCGCGAGACAATTGTGCCTTTCGAAACCCCGCGCCGAGCAGCTCAAACCCGCCGAGCGTTGCAGCAGCGACGTCTTTACGGAAATAGATCAGCATCGCTGCAAGAGTTCCCAAATTTGAGACGGCATTGATCAGCAATTCGTCCCGCCCTTCCAAGGTAAACAGGTTGGCAGCAAGCAGCACATGCCCCGAAGAGGAAATCGGGAGCCATTCGGTGATGCCCTGTACAAGGGAAATGATAATCAGCTGGAGCAGTGACATAGCGGGTCCGCAGATTTTGAACGTGGTCTAGCCTCTTGCATAATTCTCGCCATCGCGCACGCGGGATTTGCAAATATCAAATTGATATATAAAATATGAGAATGGTTTTCACGCTGCGCTGGTGAGTGGATTTGTAGCAGTAAATATATATCAAAACGATCCACATAGGTAGAATTCGCCCTTGCGACGCCTGTTTTGGTTGCGCATAAGCAAAGCTCTACCCTTGGGAGCTCACTATGGCAGAAAAAATGCTGCAATTCATCAAAGTTGACCGCGCCATGCCGAAAAAGCGCTCGGCGAAGACGCGTAAAACTGACTTTAATGAGATCTATGGGGATTACGCTCAAAAGGCCGCGCGAGACCAGGCGTCACGCTGTTCACAGTGCGGGGTTCCGTTTTGTCAGCAAGGCTGCCCGCTCTCAAACAATATCCCAGATTGGTTGAAGCTCGCGGCCGAAGACCGCTTGGAAGAAGCCTATGCGGTCTCAAGCGCGACCAATAATATGCCAGAGATATGCGGCCGTATCTGCCCGCAAGACCGTCTCTGTGAGGGCATCTGTACGATTGAGCAGTCTGGCCACGGCACAGTGACAATTGGCTCGATCGAGCGTCATATCACAGACACCGCTTGGGAAGAGGGTTGGATCAAGCCGATCAAGCCGCGGCGCGAGCGCACGCAGTCCGCTGGGATCATTGGCGCTGGGCCTGGTGGTTTGGCAGCTGCCGAACAGCTGCGCCGGAAAGGCTATCAAGTCACCGTCTATGACCGCTATGATCGCGGCGGCGGCCTGCTCGTTTATGGCATTCCTGGCTTCAAGCTCGAAAAAGACATTGTTGAACGTCGCATCAAGCATTTGGAAGACGGCGGCATAACGTTCCGTTTCAATTGCGATGTCGGCCAAGATATTAGCCTGACCGAGATCCGCGACAGCCATGACACCGTCCTGATCGCGACGGGCGTTTACAAAGCGCGCGATCTGAAGGTTCCAGGCGTCGGAGCGGATGGCGTGCATGCGGCGCTCGATTATTTGACCGCGTCCAACCGCGTTGGTTTCGGCGATACGGTTGAAGCTTTTGAAGAAGGCCCGCTGAACGCTGATGGCAAGCGCGTGGTCGTTATTGGCGGCGGCGACACGGCGATGGACTGCGTCCGCACGGCGGTGCGCCAAGGCGCGAAAGCTGTGACTTGTCTCTATCGCCGCGACCGCGCCAACATGCCGGGTTCGCAGCGCGAGGTCGCAAACGCAGAGGAAGAAGGCGTTAAATTTGAGTGGCTGTCTGGCCCAGAAGCTGTGCTTCACACCAAAGCCAACAAGGTCAAAGGCGTGAAAGTCCGCCGCATGAAACTGGGTGCACCAGACGCGTCCGGCCGTCAGTCTCCAGAGAAAACTGATGAGACGGTCGACATGAAAGCCGACATGGTGATCAAGGCGCTCGGTTTTGATCCTGAAGACTTGCCCGTTTTGTTCGACGAGTCCGCCCTACGCGTAAATCGTTGGGGCGCGATTCAAGTCGACTTCAAGACCATGGAAACGAGCCTGCCTGGAGTCTACGCGGCGGGCGATATTGTGCGCGGCGCGTCTCTGGTCGTGTGGGCCATTGTCGATGGCCGCGAGGCGGCGGAGCAAATGCACAAGTCCATGCGCGCCGCTGCGAAAGCGCGCAAAGTCGCAGCGGAGTAGAGCATGCATTTAAGCTTTACGCCGGACGCGCCGGCCATGCCCGAAATCAGCTTCGACGACTTTCTTGCCGTGGACATCCGGATCGGCACCGTGACGGATGCCGCGCCTCTGGAGGGTGCGCGCAAGCCATCGATCAAAATGGTCATCGATTTCGGTGAGACGATTGGTGCCAAAAAGAGCTCGGCTCAAATCACCGAACATTATGCGCCTGATACTTTGATCGGCCGTCAGGTGATGGGCGTCGTGAACTTCCCGCCGCGCCAGATCGGCAAGTTCATGTCGGAAGTGCTGACTTTGGGGTTTGCCGATGATGCAGGCGCCATTCGGCTCGCTGGCCCGGATGCACCGATCGCCAATGGCACAAGGATAAGTTGAGATGGCAGACGTGCACAATGGGCGCTGCCTCTGCGGCGCCATCGAAATGCAAGGTCTTGGCGAGGCGAGCGTCGCTTCCTGTCACTGTGAAATGTGTCAGCGTTGGCATGGCGGCCCGTCCCTTTCAGCGAACTTCGCCGATGGCATCCAGATCACCAAGGGTGAAGACAATGTCGGCTGGTATAGCAGTTCAGACTGGGCTGAACGCGGCTTTTGCAAAACGTGCGGCTCAACCCTGTTCTATCGTTTGCTCGACGGTGGATTGATCATGGGCGAGTCCGGATCATTCGACATGCCCAAAGGCCTGAAGATCACCGAACATTACTTCATCGATGAGAAGCCTGACTATTACGACATCACCGATGATGCCCCCCAACTGACTGGCGCCGAAGTGTTTGCCAAATATGCCCCCGATGCAGAGGAAGCTCCGCAATGACTGAATTCGTACAAAACTATCTCGCCAATCGTGATCGCCTGATCGATGCGCATGCTTACAATCCTGAGGATGAGCATAGTGCGTGCGGCGTCGGCCTGGTTGCCGCACTCGACGGCAAGCCGCGGCGTGAAATCGTCGAAATGGGCATCAAGGCGCTGAAGAATGTCTGGCACCGCGGCGCGGTCGATGCGGATGGCAAAACAGGCGACGGCGCCGGCATCCGGGTTGAGGTTCCACAGGAATTCTTTCGCTACCAAGTCAGTCGCTGCGGTCACGAGCCGACCGAAGATCCAATCTGCGTCGGGCAAATCTTCCTGCCGCGCACCGATCTTGGCCAGCAAGAAGCGGCGCGGGCGATCGTGGAAACAGAAATCCTCCACTTTGGATTCTATATCTATGGCTGGCGCCAGCCGCCGGTCGATGTCTCTATCATCGGTCAGAAGGCACAGGACACGCGTCCCGAAATCGAACAGATCATGTTCCGCGATGATCGCGCACGCGATCCGGAAGAGCTGGAGCGGGCGCTTTATATCTGTCGCCGTCGGATTGAACGCCGGGCCCGCGAGGCGGGCATTCCAAGCTTCTACATCTGCTCGCTCAGCCACAAATCGCTGATCTATAAAGGCATGTTCCTCGCCGAGGATATCGACAATTTCTATCTCGACCTGAAGGACGAGCGGTTTGAGTCTGCGGTTGCGATTTATCACCAGCGCTATTCAACCAATACGTTCCCGCAATGGGCCTTGGCGCAGCCGTTCCGGATGCTCGCCCACAATGGTGAAATCAATACGCTTCGCGGCAACCTGAACTGGATGAAAAGCCACGAGATCAAAATGGTCTCGGGAACGTTTGGCGACTATGTCGACGATGTAAAACCCGTGGCGCCGCAAGGCAGCTCGGATTCTGGCGCCTTGGACGCTGTGTTCGAGATCCTTTGTAAAGCCGGCCGCACGGCACCAATGACGAAGGCGCTGCTGATCCCGGAAGCTTGGTCAAAACGCGCCTCGATCATGCCGGAAAAGCATGCGGCTCTGTATGCCTATTGTAACTCTGTCATGGAGCCGTGGGACGGCCCGGCTGCGGTTTGCGCCTATGATGGCCGTTGGGCGGTTGCTGGCTTGGACCGCAATGGTTTGCGTCCGCTTCGATATGCGCTGACCGGGGACGGTATTCTCGCGGTTGGGTCTGAAACCGGCATGTGCCCGCTCTCAGGGCATGAAGTCGTTCGCCGTGGACACGTGAAAGCGGGCGGCATGATTGCCGCTGATCTGCAAACCGGGAAGTTTTACGAGCACGAAGAGATTGTCGACGAGCTTGCCGAAGAGCACCCTTATGAGAAATGGCTCAAGAACGTTCGCGACCTTGATCCGGAAATTGGGCCAGGGCCAGAGCCGCGTCTGTTCGAAACCGAGATGATGATGCGCCGGCAAAAAGTTGCTGGCTTCACGCTCGAAACTTTGGAGCTCATTCTCGCGCCGATGGCGGAGAATGGCAAAGAGGCCATCGGCTCGATGGGCGATGATAGCCCGGTCGCGGTGCTGTCTGAACAATTCCGTCCGCTCTCGCACTTCTTCCGTCAGAATTTCAGTCAGGTGACCAACCCGCCGGTTGATCCGCTGCGTGAAGACCGGGTGATGAGCCTCAAGACCCGGTTCAAAAATCTCGGCAACGTGCTGACGACGGATGAAACCCAGCAGGATGTGTTCGTCCTGGATAGTCCGGTGCTGTCGACGGGCATGTATGAGCGCTTGACCAAGATGCTAGGCGACGGTGTCCAGAAGATCGATTGTACGTTCGAGCTGGATGATGCGACCGGCGACGGACGGGCCTTGAAGGACGCGCTCTCGCGGATCCGTCAGGAAGCTGAAGATGCCGTGCGTGCTGGCCGGGAACACATCGTTCTCACCGATGAGACGCAAGGCGATACGCATGTTGCGATCCCAATGATCTTGGCAACGGGCGCGGTTCACTCACATTTGGTGGCGCAAGGCCTGCGGACCTTCTGTTCGATTACGGTTCGATCCTCTGAATGTATCGATACGCACTATTTCGCTGTGCTGATCGGTGTCGGGGCGACCTGTGTAAATGCTTATCTCGCTCAAGATGCGATTGCGGATCGCCATGATCGCGGTTTGCTCGGCGACATTACGCTCGGCCAAGCGGTTCTGAACTTCAAAAAAGCGATTGAGGCAGGTCTGTTGAAGATCATGTCTAAGATGGGGATCTCTGTGATCTCTTCTTATCGGGGCGGCTATAATTTTGAGGCGCTGGGTCTTTCACGCGCTCTGGTCGCGGACTATTTCCCGGGGCTTGCCAGCCGCATTTCTGGTCTTGGCCTTGCGGGCATTGAAGAGAACGCGGTCACCCGTCACGAAGAGGCGTTTGACGAAGACGTTGTTGCACTGCCGGTTGGCGGGTTCTACCGACTGCGGGCGCGGTCCGAGCCGCATGCCTTGGATGGAAACTCTATCCATATGCTTCAGGCCGCTTGTGATCGCGGCGATTACAGCCTGTTCCAGAAGTATACAGACGTCATCGAAAAGCGTGATGAACCGATCCAGCTGCGCGACTTGCTCGATTTCAAACCTGCCGGTCCAGAAGAGCCATTGGAACGCGTGCAATCGGTCAATGAGATCCGCAAACGCTTTGTAACGCCCGGCATGTCGCTCGGCGCGCTAAGCCCAGAGGCGCACGGCACGCTGAACGTCGCCATGAACCGGATCGGTGCGAAGTCGGTTTCCGGTGAAGGCGGCGAGGTGCGCGAGCGCTATCGTCCGCTGCCAAACGGCGACAATATGAACTCTGCTGTGAAGCAGGTCGCCTCTGGTCGGTTCGGGGTCACCGCCGAATACCTCAACAATTGCCGTGAAGTGGAAATTAAAGTCGCACAAGGCGCGAAGCCTGGTGAAGGCGGGCAGCTGCCTGGCTTTAAAGTCACAGAATTCATTGCCAAGAACCGTCACTCAACCCCGGGTGTGACCCTGATCAGTCCGCCGCCGCACCACGATATCTATTCGATCGAGGACTTGGCGCAGCTGATCTATGACCTGAAGCAGATCAATCCGGATTGCCGGGTCTGTGTGAAACTGGTGGCTCAGTCAGGTGTTGGAACGGTCGCTGCGGGTGTCGCAAAGGCGAAAGCAGACATCATTCTGATCGCTGGCGGCGTCGGCGGCACCGGCGCTTCGCCGCAGACCAGTATCAAATATGCTGGCTTGCCTTGGGAAATGGGGCTTGCAGAAGCCCACCAGGTGCTCAGCCTGAACAATCTTCGCGACAAGGTTACATTGCGGACCGATGGCGGTCTGCGCACAGGCCGCGATATTGTCATCGCCGCCATGCTCGGCGCCGAAGAATATGGCATCGGCACTGCCAGCCTGGTCGCCATGGGGTGTATCATGGTGCGCCAGTGCCATTCGAACACCTGTCCCGTCGGCGTGTGTACGCAGGATGAGTCATTGCGTGCTAAATTCACCGGCACAGCTGACAAGGTCATTAATCTGATGAGCTTTGTCGCTGAAGATGCGCGCCGGATCCTGGCGTCGCTTGGCCTGAATTCACTGGATGAAGCGATTGGTCGAACCGACCTCCTCGCTCAGGTCTCACGCGGTGCGCCGCATCTGGACGATTTGGATTTGAACCCGCTTCTGGTGCAAGTCGATACGGCGACGGCAATCTCTTATGAGCCCAATCGCCGGGAAGATGTGCCGGACACACTCGATGCTCAAATCCTACGCGATGGTGAGCCATTCTTTGCGCGCGGCGAGAAGATGCAGCTCACCTATGAGGTGCAAAACGTCCAGCGCACAATCGGCGCGCGCGCCAGCTCAGCGATCGTTCGCAAGTTTGGTGAAAAAGCGCTCCCAGAAGGCCGCTTGCACATCCGTCTGACTGGAAGTGCAGGGCAATCGCTCGGCGCCTTTAGCGTTCAGGGGCTGCTTCTGGATGTGATTGGTGACGCGAACGACTATGTCGGCAAAGGCCTTTCCGGCGCGACCATTCAATTGCGGCCGCCCGCTGATGCGTCTTATCAGAGCGGCGAAAACACGATTATCGGCAATACGTGTCTGTATGGCGCGACCAGCGGCAAGTTATATGCGGCGGGACAAGCTGGTGTTCGTTTCGGCGTTCGAAACTCTGGCGCCGAAGCGGTTGTTGAAGGCTGCGGCGCGAATGGCTGCGAGTATATGACCGGTGGCCGCGTCGCCATCCTCGGCTCTGTTGGCGACAATTTCGGCGCCGGTATGACGGGCGGCATTGCCTATATCTGGGACCCTGAAAAACGCTTTGAGCATGTTGCGAACCCGGATGCGATCGATTGGTATCCAGTTGGCGATATGGATCAGAAGCACATTGATGTGTTCAAAATGATGCTCGATATCCATCAGGAGCGGACCGGGTCTGCCCGCGCGGCTGAATTGCTTCAAGAATGGGATCAAACCGTTTCTGAGACACTGATGATCGTGCCTAAAGAAATCTCAGACCGTGTGCTGGGCGACACCAAAATCGAAAAGGTGGGTTAGGGCTACAGTGACAGGCCTTGCACTTCGCTGCGGACCTCCCCACCTTGGCGATCGAGAGTGAATTAGAACAATAGGCACCCGTTTCATGAGCAAACGCGACTATTATGACGTGCTCGGTGTAGACCGAAATGCGGACGAGAAGGCCCTTAAGAGCGCCTATCGGAAGCTGGCAATGAAGTATCACCCGGACCAGAACCCGGATGATGCTGAAGCCGAGGCGATGTTTAAAGAGGTTGGCGAAGCTTACGCCGTCTTGTCTGACGCTGAGAAGAAGGCGGCTTATGACCGTTTTGGCCATGCGGCCTTTGAGAACGGCATGGGCGGCGGCGGGGGCGGTAACCCCTTCGGTGGCGGTGACCCGAACGATATTTTCCAGGACATTTTCAGCCAGGTCTTTGGCGGCAATCCATTTGGCGGTGGCCGTCGTCGCGGCGGGCCGCAGCGCGGCGCTGATTTGCGCTATGACATGGATATCTCTCTGGAAGAGGCATTCAACGGCAAGGACGCGACGATTAACGTGCCAACCGCGGTTGATTGCTCGACCTGTGACGGCAGCGGTGCTGAGCCTGGAACGAGCCCGGAAACGTGCCCCGCATGCGGCGGTGCAGGCCGGGTTCGCGCGCAACAAGGGTTCTTCACCATGGAGCGCACCTGCGGGCGCTGTAATGGCAAAGGCCAGATCATCGCAAAACCGTGCAAAACCTGCCATGGCGCGGGTCAGGTTCAGGAAGACCGCAACCTATCGGTCAAAATCCCGGCCGGGGTCGAGACCGGCATGCGGATCCGTTTGTCCGGCGAAGGGGAACCGGGAGCGCAAGGCGGACCTAAAGGCGATCTCTATATCTTCGTGAACGTCGATGAACACGATATCTTCGAGCGCGACGGACCAAACCTCTACTGCCGAACCCCTGTTTCAATGGTCACCGCGTCCCTCGGCGGCGAAATTGAAATTCCGACAATTGATGGCGGGCGCGCGCGGGTCAGCATTCCGGAAGGTGCACAAACCGGCCGCAAGCTGCGTCTGCGCGGCAAGGGCATGCCAAGCCTGCGCGGCAATCACCAGACGGGCGATCTCTATATTGAGATGTTTGTTGAAACACCGCGCAATCTCACCGCGCGCCAGAAAGAAATATTGCGCGAGTTTTGCGATTGTTCAGGCAAGGATTGTAATCCAGAATCCGAAGGCTTTATGGGCCGCGTGAAAAAATTCTGGGACGGCATTGGCGGCGAAGACGAAGCCACGAAACACTAAAGCCAAGCTTTAGTTGAACCTGTAAGCGCCGTGGTCTACGACCCATCTCAAACGAGATGGGAGAAGATCCAGTGAGCGAACAAGACCTCGGCTTTGATACCAAACAAATTCATGCGGGCGCTGTTGCGGACCCGGCGACCGGTGCGCGCCAAGTGCCGATTTACCAGTCGACGGCCTTTGTGTTTCGCGATGCGGATCATGCGGCGGCGCTGTTTAACCTTCAAGAGGTCGGGTATATCTATTCTCGCCTGACCAATCCAACGGTGGGCGCGCTCGGCGATCGGATCGCTCAGCTTGAGGGCGGCGCTGGCGCGGTCTGTTGTTCTTCTGGACACGCGGCGCAGCTGATGGCGCTCTTCCCGCTCATGGAACCTGGCCGCAATGTTGTGGTCTCGACGCGCCTTTATGGCGGCTCTGTCACGCAGTTTACCCATACGATTAAACGCTTCGGCTGGGACGCGACCTTTGTTGATTTCGACGATCTTGATGCGGTTAAAGCTGCCATCAACGAAGACACGCGTGCAATCTTCTGTGAGACCATCGCCAATCCGGGCGGCTATGTTACCGATCTTGAAGCAATCGCGGCGATCGCGAATGCGGCGCAGGTGCCGCTGATTGTCGATAATACCACGGCGACGCCTTACCTCTGCAACCCGATCCAGTATGGCGCGACTTTGGTCACCCACTCTTTGACCAAATACCTGACCGGAAATGGCACAGTCACAGGCGGCGCGGTTGTCGATTCTGGCACCTTTGATTGGTCGGCAGCAGGCAAATTCCCATCCTTGACCGAGCCTGAGCCCGCTTATCACGGTCTTAAATTCCAGGAGACGTTCGGCCCGGCGGCATTCACATTCCACTCAATTGCGGTTGGCCTGCGTGACCTTGGCATGACCATGAACCCGCAAGGCGCGCACTACACGCTGATGGGGATTGAGAGCCTGTCTCTGCGTATGCAAAAGCACGTCGCCAATGCTGAGAAAATCTCGGCCTGGCTGGAAGGCCATGACGCGGTGTCGAGCGTAACCTATGCGGGCCTCGACAGCTCACCTTATAAAGCGCGCGCGCAAAAGCTTTGCCCGAAAGGGGCGGGCGCTCTGTTCACGGTGCAGCTGAAAGGCGGCTATGAGTCGTGCGTGAAGTTCGTGAACAGTCTCGAACTGTTCAGCCATGTTGCGAACCTTGGTGATGCGCGGTCCTTGGTCATCCACCCGGCCTCAACCACGCACCGTCAGTTGACGGACGAGCAGAAAATTGCGGCTGGCGCGGCGCCGGACTCCGTCCGTCTTTCAATCGGGATCGAAGAAGCGGATGACTTGATGGCCGATTTGGATCAAGCGCTGAAAGCGGCGAGCTAGCGGCGGCGCTCTGCAATCTTGTTGGCGGCGCGGGTCGCGATCATCTCGATCAGGCCCGCATCGTCGAGCGATTTCATATCCACGGGCGTCGCGAGATTATTGTTCTTCGCGATCTTTTTCAGCTCAGTCGCTGAGAAGGAGCGAAGCGTCTCGCGCGCGCCGTCTGGCCCGTCTTTGTCGACCAGCTCAAGCGCATTGAGCACATCGGCGGCCTTAGATCCGCGCAGCTCAACCTTCACGCCGAGCGCTTTCACCACCCGATGCGCCAGCTCCGGATCAGACCGAAACTCCCGGCGCAAGGTTTCAAGAAAATCATCGAGGGCATCTTCGGGTGTTTTCATGGGATGGGTCCTGCTCGCTTGAGTTTCGAATGATGTTGCTTAAGCCGCTGTCACAAAGGTGGCGATGACTTTTTTGAGGCCGGCTTTTTCGAAGGCGACGGTGAGTTTGGTGCCATTGGCGTCCATGACTTTGCCGTAGCCGAATTTCTCGTGGAAGACGCGCTGGTTGAGTTTGAAGCCGGACTGGCCGGACTCGGAGGCCATCAGCGTGGCTTTGCCATCTATGACCGGCGCGGAATCGTACTTTCCAGCATTCTCTTTCAGGCGCTTCCAGCCAGGGGAGGTGTAGTTTGAGCGCTCGCCAAGATCTTCGACGGTGCCGGTGAAGCCGTCTTCGCTGCCGGGTAGGGAAGAATATCCTGTTTCGGCTTCAGCCTCGACCTGGTCATGCGGCAGTTCGTCGACAAACCGGCTCGGCAAGACGCTTTGCCAGCGACCGAAGATTTGGCGATTGGCGACAAACGAAATGCGGCAGACTTCGCGGGCGCGGGTGATGCCGACATAGGCGAGACGGCGTTCTTCTTCGAGCCCTTTGGCGCCGCTTTCATCGAGTGAGCGGCGTGACGGAAACACTTCTTCTTCCCAGCCTGGCAGAAAGACCAATGGCCATTCGAGGCCTTTGGCGCCGTGCAGGGTGAGGATTTGTACCTCATCGCCGTTCGATTTGCCGCCCGTGTCCATGACCAGTTCCACATGCTCGAGGAACCCAGTGAGATTGTCGAACTCGCCCATCGCGTTGATCAACTCTTTCAAATTGTCGAGCCGGGTTTGGGCCTGCGGGCTGCGATCCTTTTGCAGCATGTCTGTATAGCCGGACTCATCGAGGATGACCTGTGCGAGCTCGGTATGGCTCATGCCGCTATTATGGCGGTCGCGCCAAAGATTGATCTGATCGATGAATTGGGTGAGCCCGCGTTTGCCGGGGCCTTTGATCTCGTCGGTCTGCAGGACCATTGGTGTGAGCGTGAACAGGCTGCGGCCATCATCGCGGGCATAGCGCTGCAGCTTCTGCACCGTCGTATTGCCAACGCCGCGTTTCGGTTGATTGACCACACGCTCAAAGGCGAGATCATCATCGGTGGAACGGATCAGGCGAAGATAAGCCATCGCATCGCGGATCTCAGCCCGCTCGAAGAAACGCGGGCCGCCGATGACGCGATAGGGAATGCCCAGAATGATCAGGCGCTCTTCAAACAGGCGCATTTGCCAGGAGGCGCGGACCAGAATGGCACAATCCTCATAGCTGTTCTTGCCGCCTTTGGCCGCCCAGGCTTCGATCTCGTCGCAGACCATACGCGCTTCAGCTTCGCCGTCCCATAAGCCGCGGACTTGCACTTTCTTGGCGTCCGGATCGCCCGCCCAGTCGCCGCCAACAAACAGCGTCTTGCCAAGCCGGCCCTTATTGTTCGCGATCACCGCTGAGGCGCAGGCCAGGATCGGCTCGGTCGAGCGATAGTTGCGTTCCAGGCGGATCGTTTTCGCGCCGGGAAAGTCTTTCTCAAAGCGCAAAATATTGTCGACCTCAGCGCCGCGCCAGCCATAGATCGACTGGTCATCATCGCCGACACAGCAAATGTTCGAATTACCCTGTGCGAGCAGGCGCAGCCAGAGATACTGCGCGACATTCGTATCCTGATACTCGTCGACCAGGATGTATTTGAACTTGCGATGGAAGTCGGCGAGCAGGTCCGGGTTGTCCTGGAACAGCGTGATATTGTGGATCAGAAGGTCGCCGAAATCACAAGCGTTCAGGACCTTTAGGCGCGCCTGATAGGTCTCATAGCATTTAATGCCTTTGCCATCGGCAAACTGATAGGCTTCATCGCCGGGGACTTTGTGGGGCAGCAGAGCGCGGTTTTTCCAGCCATCGATCAGACCCGCGAGATAGCGCGGGGTCCAACGTTTCGCATCAATATTCTCGGCTTCAATAATCTGTTTGCAAAGCCGGATCTGATCATCGGTATCGATAATTGTGAAGCTGGATTTTAGCCCAACCAGTTCAGCATGGCGCCGCAGGATTTGCGCGGAGATCGAGTGGAACGTGCCCAGCCAGCGCAACCCTTCGCCAGCATCGCCGGTCAGCTTCAAAGCGCGCTCGCGCATTTCGCGCGCAGCCTTGTTCGTAAAAGTCACGGTCAGCGTCTGGCTCGGATAGGCGAGGCCGGATGCGATAATGTGCGCCAGCCGCGTGGTCAGCACGCGCGTCTTCCCGGTTCCAGCCCCCGCGAGCACGAGCAGCGGGCCCTCCGTGGTCAGCACGGCGTCCTTCTGTTCCGGGTTCAGACCTTCCAAATAGCCCGCATTATCCCGCGGCACAGGAGCCCGCGCAGCAGCCATTTCAGAAATTGATGGGCGATTCGGTCCCGACATGCTGGGAATATAGACACGTTCTTCGCCCCCCGCGACTCCTTCTCCTCTTCGCGGCTGCGCTTTTAGCCCTATGTTTGTGGAAACCTCACTCCAGAGCGACCATGACCGACACGCCAGACATCGAAAAAGACCCAGAACGTAACCGCCTCTCGGCGCGATTGGGGCGGACGATGAAGGTGGGCACCAATCTATCGGGCGCCGGGCTGACCTTTGCTGCCAACGCGATGTTTGGCGGAGAGAAAGGCGATGAGCGGATTGCCAAAGCTTTGGCGGCGGCGCTCGGGAAGTCGAAAGGGCCGCTGATGAAGGTGGCGCAGATGGTCTCCACTGTGCCCGACTTTCTGCCCGAGGAATACGCGGATGAGCTAAGCCAGCTGCAGGCGCAAGCACCGGCTATGGGCTGGCCCTTCGTTCGCCGCCGCATGCGGGCGGAGCTGGGCGCAGATTGGCAGAGCAAGTTTGCCGCGTTCGGCAAAGAGGCCGCCCACGCGGCGAGCCTCGGCCAGGTCCATCGCGCCACCCTGCATGATGGTCGTGAGGTTGCCTGTAAGCTGCAATATCCGGACATGGCCTCAGCCGTTGAGAGCGATGTGGGTCAGCTCAGAATGCTACTCGGTATGTTCAAACGCCTGGATGGCTCGGTTGATCCGTCAGAGGCAATTGACGAGATCACCGATCGCCTCCGTGAAGAGCTCGATTATGCCCGCGAGGCGAAGCATATGCAGCTCTATAAGCACCTGCTGAAAGACGCGGACTATGTCACTGTGCCGGACCTTGTGCCCGAGCTGAGTACCGATCGTCTGCTGACCATGTCCTGGGTCACCGGCGACCGGCTGAATGACTATGAAGACGCGCCGCAAGAGGTCCGCAACACGATTGCGCGGCATCTATTCTGGACCTGGTGGAACCCATTCACAGGCGCGGCAGTGATCCATGGCGATCCGCATCTCGGTAATTACCAAGTGACACGGGAGGGGCAGGGTCTCAACTTGTTGGACTTTGGCTGCATCCGTATCTTCCCACCAAGTTTTGTGGCGGGCGTGGTGGATCTCTATCGCGGTCTGCTCGCGGATGATTTCGACGCGGTCTATGCCGCGTTCGAGAAATGGGGCTTCAAAGGCCTGAACACTGAATTGGTGGAAGTGCTCAGCATTTGGGCGCGCTTCATCTATGGCCCGCTCCTCGATGACCGTGTTCGCAGTGTCGCTGATGGCATCAAGCCCGGCGAGTATGGCCGCAAAGAAGCCTTCGCGGTCCGCAAGCTTCTGAAAGAGAAAGGGCCGGTCATGATCCCAGCCGAATTTGTCTTCATGGACCGGGCCGCCATCGGTCTTGGTGCGGCGTATCTAAGGCTTGGTGCGGAGCTGAATTATCATCAGCTCTTCGAGGAGAGTTTGGACGGATTTAGTGAGACGAGCTTAGCTGAAAATCAGGCACAAGCGCTGTTGGCTGAAGGGTTAAACTCAGTAAACTCCAGCTAGGAAGAACAAGAATTGGCTTAGAGGCGCCCTTGCTCCTCGAGGGCCTACGATCGTGTTGCATCGAACGGCTTGAGGTTGCTCAAATAGCAAAAAACCAGAACGAAAACCGTCTATCATGTTCTATCGAAAATACGTCGTTCCTTTGCTTTTGCTTTAACGCAAAACGCCTCCCATCTTGTGCCGCAATCATTCGGCGCGATTTTTGAGCGAACTTGTAAAGCCAATTGTCGATTATTTAGGGGGGCGATATCCAAGTAGCTCAATGTCAGCGCGATATAGATTGTGAACCAAATTGGCTGACTCTACATCATAATATTCTCTAAAATCGCTTCTTCTCGAGCGATTTTCGAATTGAGGGATGATATTGAGACCGGTTGCCTGAGCAACGGCATCCAAGCCGTCGTTGAAATTCTCCACGCGATGGAGGTTCTGAACGAGAGAGCGTCCAGAAAAGTCGCATAGGAAGTAGGATTGTGGTAAAAAGTGGAGCCAGGACATCACGGTTGCACGAAAGCCTGGGCGATTCTTCAACTCATTGATAAAATGAGAGAAATCAGTGATTGGCTGCAAGAATTCCTGCATCGCTTTATCATTTGGATGGTTTCCTTGTTTCAAATAGTGAAATGCGGAAACAAATCGATCCCAAGGATCGCGTATGTAGGCAAACACATAGGCAGATTCGAACAGTTTTGGGTCGGTCGTGCGATACACAGTTGCTGGTATATGAGTATCAGGAGGAAGTGTATCGACTTTCATCGAGCTATAAACACTTGTGCCTGCGTTCTTTGGAATGTGGATGAAGATCACATTTTTCTCGTAATTCCAGTGTGTTAAGCAGTCACCAGACTTGGAATACTGTAATCGAGCGTGATAATAACGCTGGGAAAGCCCCATTCGTTCAATTCCGGATTTTATCGCGAACTGAAGTCTCATATTCGTTTCCTAGATGCCCATTTTTTCAGTGAGCGTTCTTCTTTGCTTGCGAGCAATGCAATTCCAACACCAAGTCGGAATCTTGCTTCAAAAATATTACCCAAACGATGATTTCGCGTGCAGCTTGTCAAAGTGTATATTTTGCGAGGTATGCTTCTGCTGAATGAAGGCAGAACTTTAGCCAGCACCATCTGCCGTTCCCCATAACAGGCACCGCAACAAACCCTTTCCAAATGCAACCAAATGTGCGAAATGCGCGGCTTGTTGCGAGCAACGTGCAAACCTAGCCCTTCTGGACGACATCCCGGACGAGGCTGAACCCGCGCCGCCCTCCCTCAAAACACAGGCCACCTGGCCGCGTATCAACCCGCCGCAAGGCGACAAAAGAGAGTATATCGATGTCGATCACAGCTGAGCGTAAAGCCGAACTGATCAAGAAATTTGCCCGCACCGAAGGTGATACGGGTAGCCCTGAAGTCCAGGTCGCAATCCTGACCGAACGGATCAACAACCTGACCGACCACTTCAAGGACAACAAGAAAGACAACCACTCCCGCCGCGGGCTTCTGGCGATGGTCGCCACCCGCCGCAAACTCCTCGACTATGTGAAGAGGAAAAGTGACGAGCGTTATCAAACGCTCATCGGAGAGCTCGGCATTCGCCGCTAGGCTCTCACAACAGCCCGCCCAGGCATTCGGCCGCGGCGGGCTTTTCGTATGTATGAAAGAAAGCAAAACGTATGTTTGATAAGCAATCAGTCTCGCTGGAATGGGCCGGCCGGACACTTAAAATCGAGACAGGCCAAGTGGCCCGTCAAGCTGACGGCGCGGTTATGGTCACTTATGGTGATACAACCCTGCTGGCGACGGCAACCTTCGCGAAGTCTGCGAAGCCGGGACAAGACTTCTTCCCGCTGACCGTCAACTATATGGAAAAATACTACGCTTCAGGCCGCATTCCAGGCGGGTTTTTTAAGCGTGAGGGGCGCCCGACTGAAAAAGAGACTCTGACGTCTCGTCTGATCGACCGTCCAATCCGTCCGCTTTTCGTCGACGGTTTCAAAAATGAAGTTCAAGTGGTTCTGACCGCGGTCTCTTATGATCTCGAGAACGACCCGGACATTCTCGGCATGATTGGTGCCTCTGCAGCGCTGGTTCTGTCTGGTGCCCCATTCATGGGCCCGATCGGCGCTGCGCGCGTGGGCTACAAGGATGGCGGCTATGTCATCAACCCAACCGTCGAAGAGCTTGAAGAGTCAGAGCTTGATCTTGTTGTTGCTGGCACAAGCGACGCCGTGATGATGGTTGAATCAGAAGCAAATGAGCTTTCTGAAGACGTTATGCTCGGCGCGGTTATGGCTGGCCACGATGCGATGCAGCCGGTGATTGATGCGATCATCAAGCTGGCTGAAGCGGCGGCAAAAGAGCCGTTTGAGTTCGAAGCTGAAGATCTCTCTGAAGAGCTGAACGCAATTCAGAAACTGGTCGGCAAAGATCTTTCTAAAGCTTACCAAATCACGGAAAAGCTTGAGCGTCAGGCCGCTGTTGGCGAGGCTCGCGAAAAAGCGGCTGAGGCTCTGGTTGCGACCGAAGAGAATGAAGACGGCATGGACGCGAACGTGTTCAAGTCCGCCTTCAAAAAGGCCGAAGCGAAAGTCGTTCGCGGCGACATCATCAAAACCGGTAAGCGGATTGATGGTCGCTCGCTCGATCAGGTTCGCCCGATCGAAGCGCAAGCAGGCTTCCTGCCGCGCACACACGGCTCTGCGCTGTTTACCCGCGGTGAAACACAGGCGATCTGTGTGGCAACGCTCGGAACCAGCGATGATGAGCAATTCATCGACGGCCTGGACGGAACCCGCAAAGAGAAGTTCCTGCTTCACTATAACTTCCCGCCATATTCAGTTGGTGAAACCGGTCGCATGGGTGGCACAAGCCGCCGTGAGACCGGTCACGGAAAGCTGGCCTGGCGCGCGCTTCGTGCGGTTTTGCCAGAGCATGAAGAGTTCCCATACACGATCCGCATGGTCTCAGAGATCACAGAGTCAAACGGCTCGTCTTCTATGGCGACCGTTTGTGGGTGCTCTCTCGCAATGATGGATGCCGGTGTGCCGCTGAAGCGCCCGGTTTCTGGGATCGCGATGGGCCTGATCAAAGATGATGAAGGCATTGCTGTTCTGTCTGATATCCTGGGTGATGAAGATCACCTCGGAGACATGGACTTCAAAGTGGCCGGGACTGAAAAAGGCCTGACCAGCTTGCAGATGGACATCAAGATCGCTGGGATCACCAAAGAGATCATGGAAACCGCTCTGGAGCAGGCCAAAGGCGGCCGCGCTCACATTCTCGGTGAAATGGCCAAAGGTCTGGACACCGTTCGTGAGCAGCTGGCTGACAACGCCCCGCAAATGGAAATCATCAAGGTTCCAGAAGACAAGATCCGTGAAGTCATCGGGTCTGGCGGTAAAGTCATCCGCGGCATCGTGGATGAGTCTGGCGCCAAAGTGAACATCGATGATGATGGCACGGTTCAGGTCTCTGCTACCGATCGCGAAAGCATCGATAAGGCCCTGAAGATGATCAAAGAGATCGTCGCAGAGCCAGAGGTCGGCGAGATCTACGAAGGTAAAGTCGTCTCAATCAAAGACTTCGGCGCGTTCGTGAACTTCTTCGGTCCGAAGGATGGCCTGGTGCACGTCTCGCAAATGGCGAATGAGCGCATTGGTCACCCGAAAGACGTCGTTTCTGAAGGTCAGCAAGTCTATGTGAAACTCATGGGCTTTGACGATCGCGGTAAGGTTCGTCTGTCGATGAAGAACATCGATCAAGAGACCGGTAAAGAGGTTGAGCCAGAGGCGTAAAACCGACGCTTTCTGTCGCAAAATTAAACCAGAATGAGAAAGGCGCCCTTGACGGGCGCCTTTTTTCTTTGGTTAATTCGTCCGGTCTGGGACATATTATGATCCGATCCCGGATAAAAATGAATTGACACATAACTGTCACATAAGTTACAGACGGTTATGTTACAGAAATATGACAAACTAAAATCCTCCCTGCTGCTGGCTGTCGCGGCCGCCGGAGGAGCAGCAATTTCAGGTGCTGCGAGTGCTTCAGAAGCAAACTGCGCCCTCGAAAATGGCTATTCGAGCGAGCTCGCATCCTATGTCGCAGAGGCGACATCCTGCATGGACGCTGCAGATAATATCAATACGACCGTCGCGGATGGGTTGTTTGCCGAGCTCAATGCTGAGCGCGTGGCAAATGGTCTGGCACCGCTGAAACGCCGTTCAACGCTGGATCAAGCGGCCTTGTCGCATGCGCTTGATATGTCCGTGCGCATCTATGCCGGACATGTCGATCTAGAGGGCCGGGACCATTTGCACCGGATCCGTGCGTTTGATCGGACAATGCTGGTCGGCGCGTCGGGTTCGAACGTCACCATTAGCCGAGCTGCAGACACACCTGAAATGGTGCATGCGCATCTCAAGGGCGATGATTTGAACGTCACAAATATGATGCGCGACAGCTTTACCGATGTCGGTATCGGTGTGGTGGAAGAAGCTGGCCAATATTATGTGGTTCAGGTCTTCGCAGCAGCTGAAGGCGACCTGAATGAGGCTGTGCCGATTTCAGTTGCGGGCACGGCGCCGCTTAAAGCCAAACTTTCCAGCAGCGACCAGCGCCTGGTGGCTTGGGGCCTGGTTGACACCAATTCAGGTGAAATGCTGGCACGCAGTACAATGCCGCGTATCCGCTACAGCGCGCTGGATGGTGCAGATGCGGCGATCAATGTGCTGGTTGGTCTGCACAGCAGCACCTATGTCCTCAAAGGACCGTTGGTGAGCGGCCGTAACTAAGCTGTATTAAAGACGATAAAAGAAGGGCGCCGGATCAAGATCCAGGCGCCCTTTTTATTTGGAAGCAATGCCCGGCGGCTAGCTTCCCCATTCCATACCCATGGTCTTCTTCATCCAATCGGCAAAGGTCGCTGGCTTTTGCAGCGCTTGCGGATCGAGCGATCCATATGAAACAATCGGCCCGTCTTTTGACTCAAGCCGGATGCCGCTGATCCGCTGTGAATTGCTCCAATTGCCGTATTCCGTGCTGGGGTCGAGCAGCAGCATCACTTGCGTCCCGCCTTGTCCTTTCTCATCGGCGCCAAAGACCAGTCCGTAGACTTTCTCTCGCCCGAGGAAACCTGAGGAGTGCGCCTGGCGTTTGCCGTCCAGAAGCACCTCATCCCACAGCATATTACGGCGCCATTGCAGAACATGCATCGCATCGCCATTCACGACCTTGATATCGACTTGGTGAAGTCCGAGGCGGACAATTTCTGCATGCATGGGAGGCTCCTTCTTATTGATAAACAATAATGTTGGGCGGAGCGGAAGTCAATAAAAAAGCCCGGACCAACGCGCCGGGCTTTCTAAAATGGAATAGGGTGGTCCTACTCAGCCATCGCCGTGATGGTGGCCGTGCCTGCGCCGCCTGTTGAAAGCGTGTAGCCAGCGCTCTCGCCAACTGCTTGGGCAACACCGTCAAACGTGGCGCAAACCTCGCCCTGCTCAGGGATGTCGGCGCACAGCACACCGGCTTCCTGGTCGAATGTGTAAGGCACGCTGATATCGCCTGTGGTCGCCATACCGGTGGCGTCATCAAACGTCCATTCCTGCGTGGTGCCGTCATCATTTGCAAAAGATACGGTAATGGTTGCGGCCAATGCTGGCGCAGCGATAAATCCAGCGGCGAGCGCCGCAGCGATAAACTTTTTCATGAGTCCATCCTCCCAAAGGTTATAAGTGTCGGGCGGTTGTCCGCACAACGCGCTATGGTTAACGCAGCAGCGCGTGTTGGGCAAATGACAAGCTAGGAACGTTCCGAGACGGAGAGCACATTGCCATCAGGATCCTTGAACCAAAGGATGCGCGCGCCGCCATCGGGGCTTGCCCAAATGCCCTTTTCGTCCTGTCCCATGCCGTCGAAGAGGGTGAACTCGACGCCGCGTTCCGACAGCATCTTGTGCGCGGCCAAGATGTCCTCGACCTGCCAATCCAGGACGGTAAATGGAAGTGGGGTGAAGCTCGGCACTTTCGAGAGCCGAAGCTCGCTCCCGGCCATTTGATAGACCAATGCGTAGGGCTCATCTGAGGCGAGGGTGAGCCCGAGCTTTTCCTCATAAAAATTTCTCGCCGACTCCGCATCCGAAGTGGCGAGAAAAATCGTTGTCTTTGCAACTTTCAAATCCATTTGGCCCTCCCCGATCTTGCCCTATCATCGGGCAAGTCGGTTTTGGGTCAATAGGTTACTGGCCCGCAAAGCGAAGGAAGCGGTTACGCAGATCTTTGTCAGTCTTGAAGACGCCGGTAAATTGCGTCGTGATCGTTGCGACATCCTTATGGTGCACGCCGCGTGTGGTCATGCACTGATGCTTTGCATCGATCAGGACCGCAACGCCTGCTGGCTGCAGGGCATCAGTGATGCAATCTGCGACCTGGGCGGTCATGGTTTCCTGGGTTTGCAAGCGTTTGCCGAAGATTTCGACGACGCGAGCAATTTTTGAGATCCCGACAACGCGGTGGGTTGGCATGTAGGCCACATGCGCTTTGCCCAAAATGGGCACCATATGGTGCTCACAATGGCTCTCAACATCGATGTCTTTGAGCATAACGATATCGTCATAGCCCTGAACGTCTTCGAACGTGCGAGACAGCTCTTTGACAGGATCCATTTCGTATCCAGCGAAGAACTCTTGATAGGCTTTTGCCACGCGTTTCGGCGTATCGATCAGGCCTTCGCGGCGTGGATCATCGCCAGCCCAGGCAAGCAATGTGCGGACAGCGTCCATCGCTTCTTCCATGCTCGGGCGTTTGATTTCGTCAGCGCGTTCGATTTGATCTTTTGGTGTGATGGCATCCATGGCCATGTGCGAATTCCTTAGTCTGAGGGACGGAGGTCGAGCCGAACCTGAGGTAGACCATTCAAGGACCCTGCCAGATAAGGACTTAACGCCCGCCCGGAGTGTGTACCCTCAGGGCGATGACAGTAACATAGTGGCGAATTCCACAAGTTACCAGACTCTCTCTACGGCAGACGCTGCCGACTGGATTTCAAGTTTTGGTGAAGCGCGCGTGTTTTTGTGCGGGCCGCCGAGCGACTCTCTAATCCCCATCCATGCGCAGCGCGGCCACAAAGGCCTCTTGCGGGATCTCGACTTTGCCGAATTGGCGCATGCGCTGTTTGCCGGCTTTTTGCTTGTCGAGCAGTTTCCGTTTCCGGGTCGCGTCGCCGCCATAGCATTTCGCGGTCACATCTTTGCGTAGGGCAGAGATGGTTTCGCGGGCGATGATCCGTCCGCCAATCGCCGCTTGGACCGGGATTTTGAACATTTGACGGGGGATGAGGTCTTTTAACCGTTCGCACATTTGACGGCCGCGGCTTTCGGCGCGGTCGCGGTGGACCAGCATGGCGAGGGCGTCGACTGGCTCGTCATTCACGAGAATGTTCATTTTGACCAAGTTTTCGGCGCGGTGGCCAATAATCTCATAGTCAAAGCTCGCATAGCCGCGCGACATCGATTTCAGGCGGTCATAAAAGTCGAACACAACCTCGTTGAGAGGAAGCTCATATTTGACCATAGCGCGCCCGCCCACATAGGAGAGTTCCTTTTGAATACCTCGTCTGTCCTGACAAAGTTTCAAAATGGAACCTAGGTACTCGTCTGGGGAGTAAATGGTCGCCTCAATCCACGGTTCGCGCACTTCTTCAATCTTCACCACGTCTGGCATGTCTGCCGGATTGTGCAGTTCAATCTCTGAGCCATCCGTCATGGTCATCTCATAGACCACGCTTGGCGCTGTCGCGATCAGATCGAGATCAAATTCGCGGCTCAGGCGTTCCTGAATGATTTCAAGATGCAAGAGCCCGAGGAAGCCGCAGCGAAAGCCCATGCCGAGCGCGGCGGAGGTTTCCATTTCCCAGGTAAAGCTTGCATCATTCAGGCGCAATTTTCCCATCGCGGCGCGCAGCTCTTCGAAATCGCCGGCGTCCATCGGGAACAGCCCGCAGAACACCACTGGCTGGACGTCTTTATAGCCTGGCAGGGCGTCTTCGGTGCCAGCTTTATCGGTCGTAATCGTATCCCCGATGGCGCAATCTGCGACTTCCTTGATCGAAGCCACGAGGAAGCCAACCTCGCCCGGGCCCAGCTCATCCACATCGGTTGGCTTGGGTTTAAACACGCCAACCCGGTCGACATCATAAGTCGCGCCGGTTTTCAGCATGCGGATCTTCATTTTCTTTTTCAGCACGCCGTCATGCATGCGAACGATCACCACAACCCCGAGATAAGGATCATAATACGCGTCTACCAAGGCGGCCTTAAGCGGCGCATCAGCTTCGCCGTGCCCCGGCGCTGGCAGGCGTTCGACAATCGCTTCAAGCACATCCTCAATGCCGAGGCCGGTCTTGGCCGAAATCTCAACCGCGTCAGAGGCATCGAGGCCGATAATGTCCTCAATCTCTGCCTTGACCGCGTCAGGATCGGCGGCGGGCAGGTCGATCTTGTTCAGGACCGGAACGATCTCATGGTCCTGATCGATGGCTTGGTACACATTTGCCAGCGTTTGCGCCTCAACGCCTTGGCTCGCATCCACCACGAGCAGCGAGCCTTCACAGGCCGCGAGGCAGCGGCTGACCTCATAAGAGAAGTCAACATGGCCCGGCGTGTCCATAAGGTTCAGCGTATAGGTTTCGCCATCCTTGGCCTGATAGTCCAGGCGCACCGTTTGGGCCTTAATCGTGATGCCGCGCTCTTTCTCAATATCCATTGAGTCGAGCACTTGCTCCGACATTTCACGTTCGGTCAGACCGCCCGTCTTTTGGATCAAGCGATCCGCCAAAGTCGACTTGCCGTGGTCAATGTGCGCCACAATGGAGAAATTACGAATTTTGTCGCGTGGTGTCATACGCGCGATATAGACTTGCCCGATCCTTTAGGGAAGCAGAGGTGC
>Ga0256829_1000447_pt1 | contig 41830 bp, 47 predicted proteins | sample 131447metaG_FD_185979 | JGI IMG/M metagenome (GOLD analysis project Ga0256829, IMG submission 185979) | Hydrothermal vent microbial communities from Lau Basin, Pacific Ocean - 131-447 | ecosystem: Environmental > Aquatic > Marine > Hydrothermal vents | place: Pacific Ocean: Lau Basin | collected... | reverse complement strand
CAGTTTTTGAAAAAGTGACCCAACCAATTCGTGCTTCACCAGTAGATTTATTTTCAACATACATAACTCTTCGCTTTAAGTTTTTTGTTAGTTGACTCATCTTCTTATCCTGTAGTGATGACATCTTAATTTTTTAATTAATCTTTTGATTTTCATCTATAGTCCATGCTGTTGATCTTCAGAAAAAGAACCGATAAAATAACCAATATACCCAAAGAGTACAGCCCATATCGGACCCCATAGAAATATCAGTGTCGCAGTAGAACTTCCGGTTTTCGCACCATCCCAGTCAAAAAACCAAGAAAAATGATAAAAATAGCTAAACCCAATACTCATAATTAGAAATCCATACCCTTCCAAAAGTTTCTTTTTTGATTTTGTTTCCCATGCTTTGTGGACTATGCTGTAGCCAATATAAATTGGTAGCAATATCCATATAAAAAATGGGTTAAATAAAAATCCTTCCAGCGCATAAAGAATAAGAATATTGATTGTAAGCATTAAAATGAATATTCTTTTTTTATTAAAATCTGCCATAAAATATCACTTCTTTTTTTATTTATTATAGCTTTTTTTAGAAGATAAATATTTTTTTGATAAATATAAATATGTTTTATGAGTAATATCCATTACAAGCATTAAAACCAAAGCATAACCCCAACCAAATAAATAGCTAAAAGCTACCGATGCTCCATCACTATTTGCAACTTCTTCGGCAATTTTTTTTGTTGGTGCATAATAAAATGAATATTCCTGTAGCACTATTGTTGAGAAAAATATAACAACCCAACCAAATATTACCACAATTGGATATCTATATGACCATTTGAAATTTTTTACAATAACAAACACTATAAATATAAAAAATATTGGCAGTGATCCCAATATTGCTTGTATTATTTCATACTGTTCCATCTTTTATATCTCTTCAAATTCATATCGTATAAGTACATTCCCTTTTTTGACATTTATTGGTTGATATATAAGTTTTGCCGTATTGCTATACCAATCACTTTTCCAGTCAATAGAAAAGTCTCCACTTAGTTTATCTGTTTTATATTCTTTATCATTGAGTATAAGTGAAATCTTAGATTGACCCTTGATTGTGCCGGAAACATTGATTTTTATACCATGAATATTTTTTTGAAAGTCTTTTTTCTCAAGTATGATTATTTCCTTTTGTCTTATATTTTGAATATGTATTTTTTGATTAAAAGTTTCACTAATGCAAGATAGTTTGATGAGACCAAACAAGCCAATAGCAATAAAGAGATAGCCTGATTTTGAGAGATATTTTAAAATTAATTTATCACTTGCACAAAAATAATTTTTGTATTTTTCTCTAAGTGCATATCTGTAAATTTTTTTATAAAAAATAGCAATTATCCCTAATGATATTATACCGGCAGATATAGTTGAATTAAGTATATTTTTTTGAGAAATTGTGGAACATAATACCAATTCTATACCTATGAAAATCATTGAGATTAACAATGTTAGAATTGCAATAGCTGTCAAGAAAATTTTATTCTCTTGTTTTTTTAATCCACTTTTTATGTTTTTCTCTGTTTTTAGTTCACATTGAACAATTTTATCCTGTATGTCTACCGGATAAAATCTACGAATGAACATAAGGATATAAGGAAGTAGCATTGAGAAAACAATCAGAACCCATGTCCAAGAATTTGACATAAGTGCTATTACATGCTCGATCATTCTGGAGTCCTTGAACAATATTCAGTAACTTTATTGATATAGAAAACTGATATATTTTTATCATATACTTTTAGCAGTTCAATATTCTCTTCATCAATATATTCACACAAATTGTCTATATCGTTGAGATGGTTCTCTGTAACAAAATAGATAATTGCTCTTTGAACATCATACGATAGTAATTTTCCAACTCTCTCTGTTTCCCCTTGATTTAAAATTTTCAGGAGTACCATATTGTATTTCATTTGAGTTACTTCATTTTTTAATGTAGTCTTCTCCTCATATTGATAGGCAAGATAAATAATACCGATAAGAATTACAGCAATTAAAATGATTAACTTGATCGTTTTTTTCATCTTTCTCATTTTAAGTTCTCAAGTGCATATCGAAACTTAGCAAAATAAGACACTATTGGGTTTTTATCATTTTGAAGTTGTTTTATCTTTCTTTTACCGGTTTTTTTATCAAGTACACTAAACAATCTAATTAAAGGATGTTCAGACTTGATAGCATCTTGTGCTGAAGTTTGTAAGTATTTTTTTGCCATATATGTAAAATCAAAACTACTGAACTCTCCTTTTTCACACAAGAAGTTTTTATCTCTTTTAAAGTCTTTGATCTTGTTGTGCGTCAAACAGTTTTCTATAGGTGTAAGCTCATTGAAATATGCACTATTTTCGTTAAATGAGGTAAAGTTATCAAGACTTATCTTTTCTATTCCATCAACTGTAATCCAACTGCGAGAATTTCCATTATGTCCTCTATATGAAGTAAGGTGAATATTTACTCTTTGTTTGATAGAGTCGGCAAATCTTTCTTCTATTTTTTGTTTTAATTTAGACCACTTCATAACGATTTCTCTTTTTTGATTTAATTATAGCTTAATAAGAAAAATTTATTATATAAAATTATTTAAAAATCCAATTCTCTCAAGTCAATATCAAGAGCATACATACATTCCAAGAAGAAAGCAAAACTAAAAGTTCCCCGATTAACTTTGGTTACAATAGAATTATAACTCTCATCAATTCCTCTATCATTTAAGGCATGAACCAAGTCGTTATATTTTATGTTTCGTTCTTCTAAAATTTTCTTAAAAATGATTTTAGCTTCATAATTCCAATCTTTTTTATCCATATTTTATTATACCCCAATAATCAAAAAGTAAATAAATTCTATTTTACTAAGCAATCTCTAATGTCATTTATGACATAATATATTATCTAAGTAAAGGAGTGACATGGCTCAACACTTTCTTCTCTCTTCCCAAGCAAAAACTCTTAATCTTCTAAAAATCGCAAAATACACCGAAAAACAAGCCGAATCCTATTTCCGTAAGCTAAGATGGGCGAATACAAATGGAAAGCCTGTCTGTCCTCGTTGTGGCTCTTTAAAGCATTATGATCTTAAAGGCAGAAGTGTTTGGAAATGCAAAGAGTGTCATAAACAGTTTTCTGTTACTTCAGGAACTCTATTTGCTGGGCATAAGCTCCCATTGAGAACTTATCTTTTCGCTATTGCTCTATTTTCTAATGAAGCCAAAGGTATGAGTGCCTTAAAATTATCAAGAGATCTTAAAGTTCAATACAAAACTGCTTTTGTTCTACTTCATAAAATAAGAGAAGCACTTCTTGAAACAAGAGATGAAGAAACTCTTATGAATGGCACTTGTGAAATTGATGGTGCTTATGTCAATGGCTATGTAAGACCTGAAAATAAAAAAGAAGATAGGATAGATAGAAGACTGTATGAAAATCAAAACCCTAAAAAGCGGTGTATTATTGTAGTTCGTCAAAGATATGGGAAAGGAACAGAATATGTTGGCAGCAAAAGAACTTTAACTTTTATTCTGAAAAATGAAAACTCAAAAGATATTATGAAAATTGCTAATAATATAATTGAAAAAGGTTCAGAAGTTCATGCCGATGAATCTGATGCCTATAATCCCCTCCATGCCAAATACAATATGAAAAGAGTCAATCACTCCGTAGAATATTATTCCGAAGAAGGTGCTTGTTCCAACCAGGCTGAAAGCTACTTTGCAAGATTTAGAAGATTTCAGGAAGGACAAATTCACAAAATGGATAACCTCTATCTTTTGAACTATGCCAATGAAATGGCATATCGTGAAGATACCAGGAGAATGTCTAATGGAGAAATATTTAACGATATATCTGAAAAATGTATGAAAACCCTACAATCTAACGAATGGACAGGATACTGGCAAGGAAACCACCGAGTATCGGAACGGCTTGAATCAGCAGCCTAATCTGCTACTTTCCAATATAGCATTCGATCAGATAATTCTTTTTTATCTATCAATCCTTTTTTGTATTGGCTTCGCAATACTTGAAGAATACTTTTTTGGATTTTGTTTTTCAAATCCCTATCGGTGCTATCATACTTTTTCATTTCCATAAGATAAACCGTAATCTCATGAGTAGAAGCCCAATCATCTTTTTTTCTTAAAAAATCAAGTGCCTTTAAAAAAGCTTCACCATTCTCAAAATATCGTGTAGTGGGATTAAATTTCTTTGCAGTAACCGTTAATGGGTCAAAATTAGGTTCAAAGACCTTAATAGATACCTCCATGCTATCTACAATTTTTTTCAGGATATTGATTTTCCCCTGATAGTAATTTATTTTTCCTTCCAACTCCCGTTTTTTTTCAATTAATTGGCTTACAACATGCTGCATATAATCATACCTCCGTAATAATGTTGTTAAAGTATAATTATATTATAATAAGTGGATTAAGTCCCGTATTTACGGTGTTTTAGCTTGGTGAGTTTGCTACATAATACCGGTTTTAAGACCCCTCCAAACCGCCACCTGTTATAATAAACTGGAAAAACATCACACGTACTGATGAGTTTTAAGACCCCTCCAAACCGCCACCTGTTATAATTTGTGCCTTATGATACAATTTGGTTATCTTAGTTTTAAGACCCCTCCAAACCGCCACCTGTTATAATGTAACTTTCTGTCCAGTCGAACCAATCTGTGTTTTAAGACCCCTCCAATCTCCAATTTCCCCCAAAAAGTAATATTCCGGTTATATTCTTTCACTATAATACGCGCACATTCAATCAACAAAGGATCAAACATGACAAAATTCACCATACTTTCCATCGTAGCAGCTTCCGTGCTGTTTACTGCCGGATGTTCTGACGAAACCAAAAAGGCTGCTGCCGAAACTACGAAGGCAACTACACAGACAGTTGCTTCTGCGACAGAAGATGTAAAAACATCTGCGCAAAAAGCCGTAGAGGCTGCCAAGGAAAAAGCTGCTGCTGCAAGTGATGTTGTGGCGAAGAAAGCTGCGGAAGCAAAAGTGGCGGCGGCAAATGCTGTAGCAAGTGCCAAGGAAGTTGTTGCACCTAAAACAGAAAGTGCAGAAAATGCAGCTTCTTCTGACATTGATGGTAAAGCTCTCTTTGCCAAATGTGCGGCGTGTCACGGGAAAGACGGGAAACAAAAAGCACTTGGCAAATCTAATGTCATTGCCGGGCAGAGTGCCGATGAGGTTGTTAAGAAGCTGGAAGCCTACAAAGCGGGTACACGTAATGTAACCGGTATGGGAATGACCATGAAAGCACAGGTTTCCGGACTGAACGACGCACAGATCAAAGCTGTTGCAGGGTATATTTCTACACTCTAAAGGCTTGAAGCAGCAGCGCACATTTGCTCTGTGCTGCTGTCAAAAACCGCCACATCCTCTACATATAATAGACCTACGCTATAATACCAATCATATTTACATATACCCCAAACAGGACAAATTATGCCGACAGATGCAATACAACGTGTGGAAAAAGCCATTGATGAGATCAAGAGAGGCAAGATGGTCATTATGATGGATGACGAGGACAGGGAGAACGAGGGTGACCTGGTTTATGCCGCAACCTTCTCCACACCGGACATGGTCAATTTTATGGCCAAGGAGGCGAGGGGGCTTATCTGTACGCCTATTACACGAGAGCTTGCTGCCCAGCTTGACCTCATGCCTATGGTCAGCCGTAATGATTCCAACCATGAAACCGCATTTACCGTTTCCATAGATTCGGCAACGGCGAGTACGGGCATTAGTGCCGCCGAACGTGACGACTGCATTCGAAAGCTTGCAAGTCCGCTGAGTGTGGCGGAGGATTTCGTGCGTCCGGGGCATATCTTTCCACTCATTGCCAAAGACGGGGGGACACTGGTGCGTACCGGGCATACCGAAGGTTCCGTCGATCTGTGCAAACTGGCCGGACTTGCACCGGTGGGTGTGATTTGTGAAATCATTAAAGATAATGGTGAAATGGCGCGTATGGACGACCTGAAGCTTTTTGCCGAAAAACACGGGTTGCACATTGTCTACATCTCCGACATTGTCGAGTACCGTCTTGCCAATGAACAGCTGGTCAAACGTGTCGAGAGTACCGAAACATCCCTGCGTGGCATCAAAGTAGAAAAGCATACCTATAAAGACCACCTTGACCGCTGCCATACGGTTATACAGTTTTACGGTTTGCATGAGACAGCCAATGTCAAGTTTCACAACATCGGCAGTGATATTGACCTCATACTTGATGACAAGCGTTTCAATGCGCTTAACAACGCTATTGAGTATCTCAAAACAAACGGTGGACTTCTTGTCTTTCTTGATACCAAAGTCATCTCACAGGAGCAGGCCAAAGAGTTTGGGGTAGGCGCGCAGATCCTTAAAGATCTTGGCGTGAAAAAAATAAACCTGCTTACAACCAGCAAAGAAACAGAGTTTGTGGGGCTTGGCGGCTTTGGACTTGAAGTGGCGGAGAAGATCGAGATCGTCTAATTATTTCAGCCAAGTGTTACAATTAGGAGTCATTTACTCCTAATTAACTTTTTTCTTTTTCCTTCATACAAATCCGTTATCTTTTTATGTTAGAATTGTTACAACATAACCATATAAAGGAACACCCATGAGTGAACTCTATTACCCTAACAAAGAACTGTTCAAAGATGCTGCCATCAAAAGTATGGACGAGTACTGGGATCTGGTAAAGCAGGCCGAAGAGGACTATGAAGGCTTCTGGGCGAAGTACGCCAAAGAGAAGCTTGACTGGTTCAAGCCCTTTACAAAAGTGCTCAACGAAGAGAATGCCCCGTTTTACAAGTGGTTTGAAGACGGTGAACTCAATGTCGCATACCAGTGTGTAGACAGACACCTTGCCACACGCAAAAACAAAGCTGCCATTATATTCGAAGGGGACAACGGTGACCAGAAAACACTGACTTACCGTGAACTCTACTACGAAGTCAACCGCACCGCCAATATGTTCAAGAACGAGTTTGGCATCAAGAAAGGCAACCGTGTCGTACTCTATATGCCGATGATCCCCGAAGCGGCCATCAGCATGCTCGCCTGTGCGAAGATCGGTGCCATCCACTCGGTGGTCTTTGGCGGATTCTCCGCTGAAGCATTGCGCGACCGTATTATCGATGCGGAGGCGAAGCTGGTTGTTACTGCTGACGGTGCCTTTAGAAAAGGAAAACCCTACATGCTCAAGCCGGTTGTCGACAAGGCGCTTGAAGAGGGGTGCGAATGTGTTGAAGCCGTCTGTGTTGTTGAGCGTAACGGCGAAGAGATCACATGGGTAGAAGGACGTGACTATGCCTACAATGAACTCATCAAGAATCAGCCTGTCACCTGCGAAGCGGAAGTGATGAACGCCGAAGATCCGCTCTTTCTGCTCTATACATCAGGAAGTACCGGAAAGCCTAAAGGAGTACAGCACAGCAGTGCAGGGTATATCTTATGGGCACAGATGACAATGGAGTGGGTCTTTGATATCAAAGAGAACGATACATACTGGTGTACGGCCGATGTGGGCTGGATCACAGGGCATACTTACATCGTTTACGGACCGCTTGCAGCAGGTGCAACCACTGTAATGTTTGAAGGTGTGCCGACCTATCCGGATGCAGGCCGCTGCTGGAGAATGGTTGAAGAGTATCAGATAAACCAGTTCTACACAGCACCTACGGCTATCAGGCTGCTGCACAAAACAGGTGCGGACGAGCCCTCCAAATATGACCTCTCTTCACTGAGAGTGCTTGGTACTGTCGGTGAGCCTATTGACCCTGCGGCGTGGAAATGGTACTACGAAGAGGTTGGCGGCAGCCGCTGCTCTATTGTTGACACGTATTGGCAGACAGAGACCGGTGGACACATGATCAGTCCGCTGCCGGGTGCAACCCCTATCAAGCCCGGCTGTGCGACCTTCCCTCTGCCTGGTATCTTTGCAGAGATCATCGAGGAGGATGGTACACCGACACCGGTTGGCGAAAAGGGTTTTATGTGTATCACCAAGCCTTGGCCGAGTATGATACGCACTATCTGGGGTGATCCTGACCGTTTTGTCAAGTCCTACTTCGGTGACTGTAAAAAAGACGGAAAGCCTGTCTACTTCACCGGTGACGGTGCAATGAAAGACGAGGACGGCTACATTACCATCACAGGAAGAACTGACGATGTCATCAATGTCTCCGGTCACAGAATGGGTACAGCAGAGGTCGAAGCGGCCATTAAGAAACACGATAATGTCGCAGCCGTTGCCGTTGTTGGAAAACCGCATGAGATCAAAGGGGAGGGTATTTTTGCCTATATCGTTCTCAAAGATGATGAAGGTGTTGCAGATGAGCTTGAGACGATGAAGGAGATCAACGCTATCATCAAGAGCGAGATCGGTGCTATTGCCCTGTGTGACGATATGGCCTTCGTTCCAGATCTGCCGAAGACGCGCTCTGGCAAGATCATGCGTAGAATCCTGAGAAGTCTTGTCAAAGGCGAAAAAATCACTCAAGATACTTCTACACTTGAAGATCCAGGTATTGTTACAACCATTGAAGAGATCATTCAGTGCAAGTGCTAAGTGCTTTCAGTGCCAGATACTGATTTCGGGACTGTCCCGGAATCCTGTATACGTCGCGTCATTCTCTTCCTTCCTATCCTTTTAGATAAAAAACAAAAGTAGCATTACACACTCTGTTTTTTTGATACAATAATATATGTCAGAAAATAAAAGGAGTGTATGATGATTTCAAATAATGAAATGCCCGGAGAATGCAGTGCTGTATATCTTGAAGCGATGATAGATATGCCTTGTGATATGCCTGAAGTTTTTAAACAAATGCGTTATGTCAGGGCATTGACAAATGAAGCAGGAAGCACCAATTACTACCTGTTTTGGATGGAAGGCAGCGGAAACGAAAACAGCAGCGGGTTCGCTCTGTTAGATACAGAGAAGATGATGTATGCAGAAGGAGACAGTCCGGATGCCCTGCGTGCAGTAGCCTTGAATGAAGAAGAGAGCGAAGAGCGCTTTATGGAAGCAGATGCAGATACCGCAGCACTGTTCGATGAGATAAAAGAGACTGCTCTTGAACTTTACCTTGAAGGTACGAATGATGAATATGTATGGACATTGAAAAGTGAGCTGTGTGAACAGATGAAATCTGATGAAGGCGAAGGTACGAGATATCTTCTTGAAGATGACTATGAACTTTTCAAAGCCATCGCACAGTTTAAAGCCGTACCGGCAGTATACCGCCAAATAGCAGATTTGGAATATTGATTTTCCCAAGTTAAACTTCTACCATGCCTCTTTTCAAAAAGGGAAGAGGCAATTTATTGAATAATATTAAAAACTATTAATTTTTGCATACTATTTTGTTAGTTGCACACGTGCAAACAAAGAGAATATTTGAAAGTAAATAAAGAGGGTAGGTTAAAATAAGATACACCTCTTTCCGAAGAAAGAGATGCAATGGGAAAGGACGAGATTACTCTGCTACTTCTACTTCAACAGGCGTAGATTCCCAGATGCCGTGTTTTGTACAGTATCCGTGTGCTACGAGGTTGAGTTTCTTTTTCATCGGTCTGATGAAGAAAGTAACCTGTGCGTGAGACTTTTCGTTTCCGAATGTTCCGGGAACAAAAGTTGTCATTGCGAGTTTTGTGTCACCGTCAAAGAGAGTGATTGACTCGATGTAGTGGTCAAAATCGTCCGGGTGAGTGTACTCTTGTCCGAGTTGAACGTGTACTTCAAGAAGTTCACCTTTTTTTGCTTCACCTTTTACAGTAATGAACGGTGAATGTCTGTCGATAAGGTCTTTTTTGGCTTCTCTTTCTACGGTATCGATGTCAACATATTTATTGATCTTTGGCATGGTTAATCCTTTTTGGTTTGGTATTGTGGAAGTATTATAACATAAAAAGTTAATAAATGAGAGTATTTTACTCTCATTTATTGGGAGTGCTTCCAAAAGTGACATAATCTTGACATGATATAATGTTTTAAAAAAACGAGGTGTACCATCGAACTCTCAGGCTGGTCGATAGTCGGATCCTATCTTTTTATTCTTTTTGGCGGTATTCTGGTGTTTACTGCCCTTGGGCATATTATCTATCAGAAGCGCTCCTCTACAAGCATGATATCCTGGATGCTTTTCATTATCTTCGTCCCTTATATTGCCGCACCGCTCTATTTCCTCATCGGCATACGCAAACGTGACAACACCTACAAGAAAGAGATGGTACAATTTCCAAATATTAAAGAATATGAAGAATACCATATTTTTGAAACAGAACATGCACTTGCCAATATTCTGAAGAAAAACGGTATTCCCCCGGCAAGCAGGGCGAATTGTTTTAAACTGATCACCAATGATGTCGAAGCTTATGAAATCATGATGTCAGCGATTGAAAATGCACAAACAAGCATCGAGATGGCTACTTATGTGTTCGAGTTCGATGCAATGACCCTGAAAATGATCGATACGCTTGCAAAAAAGGCACGCAGCGGTGTAACCGTGCGCCTGATGCTCGATACTGTCGGATCCCTGGGAGCCTATCTGCGTCCGGGCAGGTTCGATATACTCAGGGAGGCAGGGGGAGAGGTAGCCTTTTTCCTGCCAATTATGAAACAGCCTTTTCAGAGTTATATTAACCTGAGAAACCACCGTAAAATTTACCTGTTTGACCAGAAGCTGCTGCTTAGCGGCGGCATGAATTTGAGTAATGAGTATATGGGGCCTCCAGACGGCAGCAAGCGATGGAATGATATGCTGTATCGTTTGGAGGGGCCGGCTGTACAGCATTTCCGATCCATTTTCAAAAATGACTGGGAGTATGCCACAGGCAGCAAGATAGAGCCCAATCGAGCAATACAGAAGCACTTTGAGGGAGAAAACCTTGTTCAGGTGGTGCCTTCTGGCCCGGACATTCCCAAAGATGCACTCTATGAAGCGCTGCTCAATGCTGTCTACAGTGCAAAAGAGCGTATCTGGATTGTTACACCCTATTTTGTGCCGGATGAAAATATTATTCAGGCGCTGGTAATCGCTGCACATAAAGGGGTAGATGTCAAACTCATCACACCCAAAGAGTCTGATCATTTGCTGACAGATCTTGTACGCTCCCCATATATGCGGGAGTTGTATGAAAACGATATTGACGTAGTACTGTTTGAGGGAGAGATGCTGCATGCCAAAGCAATACTGATTGACAGCATTGGCGGTATGGTAGGCTCGCTCAACCTGGATAACCGAAGTCTGTTTCTCAACTATGAAGTGGTCACGTTTGTCTATTCGCCAAAATTTATTGAAGCACTGGAGACGTGGATGGAGAGACTGATGGACTCTTCTGTTCGGGGAATAGCGCAGCCTGGAAAGATGCGGGAGGCTTTCGAGAATATCATGAAAGTCTTCGCGCCGATGGTATAGCCGATGTTTCAGCCACAACAGGTACACCATACCCACTGCTGCAGAGAAAGTGACAATGTGCTGCAACGCGCTTTTTCACTGCTTTGCTGGAATGTTTATAAAAAAAACCGGGATGATAGACGTTTTTCCGAATTTTTACAGCATCTCAATACCGATCTGCTGGTGTTACAGGAGGCAGAGTTTAAAGACGGTGAGCCTTGCCGTGTAGAGGGATACTCTTTCGATGCGGCAGCCAATATCACGTTTGGGACATCAAACTATGGTGTACTTACTGCAAGCAGGTGCCGTGCACTCGAGACAAAAGCTTACCTCTCCGAGAATCGTGAACTTTTCTTTGCCACACACAAGAGCCTCCTGCTGAGCCGTTATGCGATTGAAGGCGGAAATGCTCTGCTGGTTGCGAATGTGCACGCCATCAACTTTAGGGAGAACAGTGCCTACAAAAAAGAGAAAGAACGCATTCTCGACTTTCTGCAAAAAGATACCGGGCCGCTTATTGTCGCAGGTGACTTCAATGCGTGGAATAATACACGGGGTGAGAAGCTTCTGCAGATTGCCGACTCACTTGGTCTAAAGCGGGTACCGTTGGGTAGTGGTGACGGGGTCAAATCGATGTTCGGCAATCCGCTTGACTTTATCTTCTACCGCGGATTGAAGCTGTTGGAGTACCGGGTACTCGATGACGGCGGTATCTCAGATCACCGGCCGCTTTTTGCGAGGTTTGAAGTGCTTTAGCGGTCATCCCGAACCCCGATGCCGGATCTTGATGTTTGACGTAAAGTTAGTGCTTTTGTCTGATGTCAAAACGCCTGCTTTTTACAGATATGAGAAGGCATCAGTGCTTTCGGTTACGGCCTCTGTACCCGCCTCTGTGACGTCCGTCACCGGAGTTTCCGCGTTTTTTACTGCTGTGGCAGGCATCGCAAATGGAAAAACGGTAGGAGAAGTCGAGTACTTTTCCGCAGCGACGGCATTTTTTGGTGAAGTGTCCCTGGCGCAGAGAGTTCTCAATGTAGCTATTGAGTCTTGCGCGTGCTTCAATAGCCTTTTGGGTATCCTGAAAAAGATCTGGAAATTTGAAACTCAGCCAGAGGTAGAGTGAAATTTCCCGTACACGGTCTTCGGCATTGAGCAGCATATCGTTGGTCTGTGCGAAAGAGGGCAGGTCGCGTGGTGGAATGTAGAGCACTTTGCTGCCTGCTTCAATCTGTCGGATGTAGCGGTGAAAGACTGATTCGATGTAGGGTGAGGAGATGCTCGCCGGTGCGCAGCTAAGGTAGTAGCGGGTACGCAGATCGAGATCGTATTCGTCGACAATGGCGGCAATTTCGAGCATACTCTCAATATTGGCAGCGACAAAGGGACCGTCAAACTCCATATTTTCGGCAAAGAAGTTCAAAATGGTTGAGATGTTTTCTGTCTCAAGTATTTCCCCAATGAGCAGTACATGCTCAAGACTCGCCATGACAGAAACAGGAAGTTCAATGTCACTTAGCGGGGTATGGAATGTTTTATCGATCGTTTTGAGTGTATTCTCATCAAGCGCACCGACAAAGCCTTTCTCTTCGATGCCGTATCGTCCTGCACGTCCGGCGATCTGCAGTACTTCAGAAGGCGTAAGCTCACGCCGTCTTAAACCGTCGAACTTGTTGTCCTTGGCAAAGAGGATGGTTCTAATGGGCAGGTTGAGCCCCATGGCGATGGCGTCTGTAGCGACAAGTACTTCACTTTCGCCCTCTCTGAAGCGGCGGGCCTCCTCCCGGCGTACTTCTGGTGAGAGGTTGCCGTAAACGACTGAAACACGGTACTTTTCACTCAGCTGCTGTTTGAGTGAGAGCACATCACGCCGTGAGAAGGCGACGACGGCAGTTTGTGGTTCTATCTTCTTCATCGGTGTGGCACGTTTCATGACTTCCAGCGGGTTTTTTCGCTCAAAATGAACCACCTCCAGCGGCTCTTCGAGGTATTCACAGAGTGCTTCGACAGCATGCAGTGCATCGACAGAGCCGGTAAGAATGACCTTTTTGGCCGGTGCTCCTATGAGGGCGTTTGCCCATGCCCAGCCACGGTCACGGTCGGCAATCATTTGAATTTCATCGATAACACAAACATCAACATCGACACTTGGATTCATCATCTCAATGGTAGAGCTGATATGGGTTGCCTCTTCATCGATGATCTCTTCCTCTCCGGTAATGAGAGAAACGTTAACACCATCGGCTTTAAGATTTTCATAACCTTCCAGTGCCAGCAGTCTCAGCGGTGCGAGGTAGTAGCCGGTAGTTGCTTCCTTCAGTGCTTTAAGTGCGCTGTAGGTTTTGCCTGAATTGGTAGGGCCTACATGAAAAACGATCTGGCGTTTGAGCTCACGTGCAAGCGAAAAAAGACGTTTAAAGTCACGGATGGTCTTTGCCAACAGCTCCTCACGCTTCTGTTTCTCAAGCAGCGGCTTGATGTATTCTCCAAAGTGAAAGAGCACACGGCGTTTTGCTTTCTCTTTGATTTTGAGGGTACGGGAACTTTGTATCTGCGGTGCAATAAAACGTACAATGAACTCTTCATAGACACTTTCATCAAGATCAAGTTTTTCAGCCATCAGATGCATCTGTTCGAGCAGGTCATCGACTGCGACACGGAAGTGCGCCAGCAGGTCGTCGTTGACACGGTTGATGTCCTCCTTGACAGGCAGCGGTTCACCACGCCAGACGAGATTATAGACGAAAGGCTTTTCATAAGAGACGGAAGTGTTGTAAAAGAGTGTCGTTCCAAAAAAGTCGAGGAATTTTTCCTTTTCAATGATGATATGTCCGGTACTTTCAAAGACATCGTACTTATCACTTATATTTTTTAATATCTTTTCAATGATATAAAAAGGAATCGGTGCATGGTAGAGTGTTTCGTCCGGCGGCATCTTCCTCAGTGCCTGTGCGATCTCCTCTTCGCTCAGCAGTGGATGGGGACGTTTGTAGAGGGCTTCGAGGAATGCTTCTATCTCCGCCTCTTTTTTCTCGATACAGGTTTCTTTTGTCTGTTCAAGGTAAGAGATGATCTCTTCTTCCTCTTTTTCCCAGAGTTCATCGAGTGCAATGGGGTCGCTGACGCACAGCAGCAGTTTACTGAAGTCGTGTGCCTTGAGCTTGAACGTAAAGCTGTGGGTGAATTCTATCTCATTGAGTGGGTTGAAGACAATATTGAGCTTCTTCTCAAAATTTCTGATGCGTTCCTTCATGCGCAGGTAGTATAGTTTCTTCTCAATTTTGTCCAGGGTGATCTTTGCACTTTTGGTATCGATGAACGATTCGAGAATGAGATTCTCTTCATGTTTGCTGTGTTCAATATCTTCAAGCAGATGAAGAATCTTGTCAACCTTGTCCAGAGGCTGGTTTGATTTTTGTGCATGAACCGCTTTGTGGTTCTGTGTCAGGTAGGAGACGATCAGTTCCCGTGCACCGACTCCTTCTTCACTCCAGACACGTCTGAGCGCGCGGATCATTTCATCGCGTTCGAATGAAGGCAGCTGCAATTCAAGCAGCATCACCAGTTCAAGCAGCTTTTCATCATCAAGTAGGGCAACCCCCTCGTCGAAAGGTTTGCCTTTGAAGTAGTTTCGTATTTTGTTGTTGAGTTTGATTAGATATTTTTTTTTCTTTTTTGCCATTATAGGATTATATCCAAATGTGGTTGCGAAAGGTAAATGGCGGTAAACCCACAACCCGTAAAGAGAGCTTTTGATCAGTCAACGGTTCTGATATCGACAAGTTCCACACCTTCGCACTCTTTTTTGAGACGTTTGTGGGTGCGTGCATCCTCTTCAGCCAGTTCGAGCAGGTCTGCAAAATCGTTCTTGCTTGCGGTAAAAGTGTGTATTGTTTTGGCAGTTTTCAAGGTAACAGGTACGTCTTCTTTTGTACTGACTTCGATATTGCGCAGGCCTTTTGCAAATTCGCCTTTGATGGTACGCAGTACCTTCTCGTTTGCAAGCAGTTCACTCAGTGTGATTTCAATGCGTACATCGTTTTTACACATGACTGTGTAGCTTACCTCAATTGTCCCGTCCATATTACTCTCCTGAATCATATTTACCGTATCGTAACCCATTCATCCCGAATGTGTTAAAAATATGTCATTTTGTCATATTTCACGGGAGAAGCCGGTTATATTTTGCAATGCGCTCTCTAAATTTTGGGTATCGGTGTGCCAGTGAAGCGAGCTCCTTTTCCAGTCTTTTGCTCAAACCGTGCTGCTTTTTGCGTATGGCCTGTAAAAAGGCGATGCGTCTTTCAACAAAGTAGAAGTAGAGAAGTACGCTGACAACGGCCGCGTAGAGACACCAGACCGAGGTAAGTCCGTAAGGGTTGACCAGATAGATAAAACTGAGTCCAATAAAATTCAGCCAGCCAAAAAGCTGGATGGCGATGCTGCGGCTGAGTATGAGTGAGCCGCAGGTGGTCAATACATATCCGAGCCCAAGCCAGAGGTGATCGGTCATAGGGTTGTAGTAGTAGAGTACGCCATGTACGACAGAGACTTCAGTGGGTTTGATACTCAACCCATACAGTGAATAGGCCATTAGAAAGGCACCCAGCCCCATGAGTAGACCTATAATATTTTTTCGCCATCCTTTCGGTTCGAGCAGCCATACGGCAAGAGGCACGAGGAATTGCAGAATCCCCTGTGCGTAAAAGACAAAGAGTGTCTCGGCCATTTCAAGTGCCCGGTGGTTGATAAGCCCTTCCATTCCCAGCCATACAAAGCCCTGCGTGAACTGGTGCAGGGCAAAAAAGAGGGGCAGTGAGGCAAACACCACCTCTTTGGGTGTACTGACTTTGTTAAGGGTAAGTATGCCCACCACAAAAATAGCCCCCGAGAGGGTAAAGTTCAAAATGGCGAAAAACATGCGGGTACCTGCTATTTATTGCTGTTGTGGCACTTCATGCTTTCTGCTTTGATCAGTTTCAGTTTTGTCAGAATATGTGCAAATTCTGCATCTTCTTCTTCATAACGCTTTTTCAGTGCTTCGCGTTTTGCTTCGATCATTTCGATCTGTTTGTCAATATCTTTGGGGTCGGCATGGCATCCTTTGGCTGCTTCTGCCTCTTTTTCAAGTGCCCAGTCCATTGCTTTTTTGAGAAAATCCATCATATTCAATCCTTTTCATGTAAAATATGGAGCTATTATAACCAAAAAAAATCCTGAAAAGATGTAACCCTGGTGACATCTTTGTTAGTAAATTTGTACTACCATAACAGATAATATATATTAAAGGACAGAATATGTGGAAGTACCCAGAGGAACTCGAGCAGCTCGAAGTTTTCAAGAAGAATGCCAAAACAGTGGGGATCATTTTGATGATTCTCGGATTTTTAGGAGCCATGTTCCCTATTGCAGCGTCACTGACGACAGTACTGTTTGTAGCATGGCTACTCCTTTTCAGCGCTTTTCTGGTGGGCTTTTATACCTATAAAAGTGATCCTTCCGACTGGAAAGGGTGGCTGAAAAGCCTTATCTTTTTTGGCGTAGGGGTCTATATGATCGTCTCACCGGCAGGCGGTATTGCGACACTTGGACTGCTGTTCTCGATTTACTTTTTCATGGATTCGTTCAGCAGCTTTACGTTTATGATGTCATTCTACCCCAAAAAAGGCTGGGGTATTTGGCTGATCAATGCCATTCTTTCACTGCTGATCGCGGTTATCTTTGTAGTGGGGTGGCCACATACCTCTATACTGCTGATTGGACTGCTGGTAGGTTTTAGTCTCTTCTTTGACGGACTCGCCCTGCTGATGGGCGCGAAACTTTTCGAGGTTCCCCATGGCGATGACAAAGAGTGATACTACAGAAAAAAAAGCATTTGGTCTCTGGTCGGCGGTATTTCTCGGCATCGGCTCGATGGTTGGAGCAGGTATCTTCATTGTTATCGGAGAAGCGGGTGCCATTGCGGGGAACCTCGTCTGGCTCTCTTTTGTTTTTGGCGGTATTGCGGCACTTTTAAGCGGATACTCTTTGGCCAAACTCGCTATTGCCTACCCCTCGCGCGGCGGGATTGTCGAGTATCTGGTTCAGGGGTTTGGAGAAGGGATTTTTTCGGGAAGCGCTGCGGTACTTTTCTACTTTTCCCAGCTCATTGCCATTGCAGCGGTAGCCAAGTCGTTCGGTACGTATGCCGGAACCCTGATGGGGGGCAGTCACATGGCGAACTGGTATGCGCTCGGCATTGTCGGTTTTTTTACACTCATTAACCTTTTGGGTGCTTCTCTGGTAGCCAAGTCCGAAAATATCATTGTTTTCATCAAGCTGAGTGTGCTGGTGCTTTTCACAGGAATCGCACTTTTTTACATTAACCCGAAACTGCTCAGTGCGGCTGATATGCCGCCGATGAAAGAGATGCTGTTTGCTGTGGGGCTGACTTTCTTTGCCTACCAGGGGTTCAGTGTCATTACCAATACGGTAGAAGACATGGAGAACCCTGCAAAGACGATGCTGCGTGCGATGGTGATCACCATATTGCTTGTCGGTGCACTTTACATTCTTACATCAGTTGCCGTACTGGGTAACCTGACACTGCCTGAAGTGATCAAGAGTCAGGACTATGCGCTTGCTCAGGCGGCACAGCCTATTTTTGGTACCATTGGTTTCAAAGTGATGGCTGTTACGGCACTGCTGGCGACAGCTTCGGCGATCAATGCAACACTTTATGCCGCGACTGAAATCGGATACACCATGGCCAAAGACGGGGAGCTTCCAAAGGTGTACTCCTATAACGTATTTCAGTCTTTCGAAGGGCTTATTGTCAGTGCACTTCTGATTGTACCGATGATTCTTTTCCTGAACCTTTCGGAAGTGACAACCATCGCGGCTCTGGTCGTCTTGATCATTCAGGGAATCACCCATGTGGGACATCTTTTCCGCATTAAGCAGACCGGAGCCAGTTTTGTGATGGTACTGCTGGCTGTGGTTGCCATGTTCGCCATTGCGGCACTGACACTCTACCATACCAGCCAAAAGATGCCTGACCTTGGGTTTTATCTGATGGGGGCATTCGTTGCGGCATTTGGTGTGGAAGTGACACTGCGGCTTGTGAATCACCGTACAATTTCAAAACAGACACACAAAGAAAGTTTACTTTCAACGATAGAAGATAAAATTAGAGAACGGGTATCCCCAAAGGAGAAATAAGCATGGGAAATATTTCCAAATCGGTCGTATTCGGTTTCAAAGAGATCGTACAATGGCATACAATGAAATACATTCTGCTCAGCGGAATGGTGGTGACGGCACTGTGGATAGGGCTTGGATACCTGATGTGGGACGGTATTGTGGCATTCAGTGCCAAGATCATAGAAATGGTACCGTTTTCACTGGTACGCTCGAATGGTGCATGGATGCTCTCAACCTTCCTGTGGTTTCAGCTGGTACTCATTACGTTCGCACTTGTGTACGCTTTTTGGGGCAATCTTATACTGCGTAAGATAAGCAAAGAGAAATACACCTCACTTTCCCTCTTTATTCTTGCCGCTTCAGGGGTATTCTGGGCGGTGGTTTGGTACTTCAAAGGGCACTACATATACGAGCAGTTCGTCAAGCTGCTGACCTGGCTGCCGTTTGAAACTGTAGAGAAAGGGATTGCTTTTCTCATCGGTTTCTATTTTATCTATAACGCTATTGTAGTGACCATGCTCTTTGTGACGAGTATGGTCAGCGAAGCGATCGTTGAAGATATAGAAATACGTGAATTTGCAGAAGATGATGTTGTAAGGGCCAATACCGGGAAAACCATCAAGTATACCCTCCGAGACAGTCTCATCTTTATTACCGTTTCTCTGCTGGCGGTACCGTTGCTGTTTATACCGGTTTTGAATATCTTCATTCAGGTTGCCCTGTGGATATGGCTGACAAAAGATACCATTACCTATGATGCACTGGCATTGACACATGAAACCGTAACCCCTTCACTCAAAAAAATGTATAAACCTGCCATCTGGTCTATCACGTTTGTAACTGTACTTTTTAACTTCGTGCCGGTACTCAATATTTTTGGACCTTTCTTCGGTCTGATTTCTCTTTTTTACTATATTAAGACTTCCAAAAAAGAGGCGTAAGATGGTGCGGCTTTTTCTTCTTTCTTTACTTGCCGCTTCCCTACTGTTTGGAAGCAGTGCCCGGGAAGAGGCACAGTTTCTTGGGGCAGAGACAAATTTTAAGAGGGCGTTGGCAAAAGCCAAAGCCCAGAAGAAAATGCTGGTAATGGTCGTGGTGAAAGAGAATTGCCGATGGTGCAGCAAACTGGTTCACCGCACCATGGGAGATCCTGATGTCAAGAGTGTACTGGAGAAACACTATGTTACCCTGATTCTTGACCGTCATGACACGTACCCCAAAGTCTTTACTGAAGATTTTTTCCCTTCCATCTTTTATATTGACTACAGTACCGGACAGAGTGTTTATGAAAATGTGGGTTTCATTGGCAAGAAGTGTTTTCTGAACGACTTAAAAGGGGCGGAAGCAACACGTGCAAGCCTCTATACAAAAGAGTAGTAGCAGTATGAAAAAAGGCAGTGCGGCATGATTTTAAAATTGATCGTTGCAGCCGTACTGACAGGTCTTATCAGTGGTTTTTTTATCACTTTCTATGAATTGCTCATTACCTTTTTAACCTATTTCTTTTTTATGGGTGATCCTTACAAGACCATTCCGACACTGCCGGTTTGGTACCTCTATGCATTGCCGACAGTTGCTATTTTCATTGTCAACCATCTCATAAGCCGTGACAAGAATATTCGTGAGTACGGTGTGTCGGAGATCGCCGATTCTATTGCACAAAATACGATGATTCTGAATGTACGAACCCTCTTTTTGAAAGTTATTGCTTCGGCTCTCTCGCTTTCAACGGGGTTTGCCGTGGGAACGGAGGGACCGAGTGCGGGGATCGGTGCGATGATCGCCTACCAGATTCACAAAATGTTCAAAATGCCCCAAATGCTCATCAAAATGATGATCAGTGTAGGAGCGAGCAGCGGTATTGCCGCCATATTTGTTTCACCCATAACGGGTATGGCATTTGCCATCGAAAATATCGCCTATCAGTTCATCAAACAGTATGTGACCTATCTGATTCTTGCGTCAGTCCTGGCCTTTGCAGTCAGTCTGAATTATCTTGATCCTATTATATTTCAGCATTCGACAGGACGGCACCTCGATACCGATTATCTGTATGCAAATCTGCTCTTTATCCCCTTCATTACAGCATTTGTCTACTTCTATCTTTTTCTAAAACAGCGTCTGCTGCATTTTATCGACCTTGAACTCTTCAAAAAGTTTTCACGGTATCGCCATCATATTTTTGCACTTATTGGCGGCAGTGTTGTGGGAACGGTACTGCTCATCGAGCCGCATGCAGCCTTTTCCGGAAAAGCAGTAGTGATGTATCTGATCAATGCCGAAAGCAGCATTCCGCTCTATTTCATTCTCGGTATTATCGTACTGCGTATTATCGGTACGACAGTGGCGATCTACTCCAATGCAGTCGGGGGAATATTCCTGCCGCTGATGAGTATTGGTGCACTGATTGGGTACGGCTTTGCCGAAGCGTTCAGTATGCTGCACTTTTCTGTGGAACCATTTTACTTTGCTGCCATCGGTGCGGCTGTCTTTATGGGGGTTCTGATGAAACTGCCCCTGACCGCAGTCATTCTTGCAATGGAGACAACATTCGACTACAATGTTGTCATTGCTACGGGTATCAGTGTGGTACTGGTGGAGTACCTCTCCAACCTCTATTTCCACATTCGTCGCCACAATGCTACCAAAGCCTATAAATCACCGGAAAAAAGTACCTCTGAAAAAGAGGAAAAAGCCTCTGATACAAAACATGAAATTTCAGAAAAAGAGTAGCGGATGGAAAGCTATTACTATCTCCGTCTCCTTGCTTTTGTTCTGGTATTGACTGCAATCTATCTCCTTGTGCAGGTATTTGGCTGGTACAAAAAGCGAAAACTGCTTGAAACAATAGCCCAGATGCCGTTTGATCCGAAGTATCGGAAAATACTGGAAAAGACACCACATTATCGTTATCTGAGTGAAGAGGATAAAGAAAAGATTGAACGTTCTATTCTTCGCTTTATCCATACCAAGGAGTTTGTCGGTGTCAAGATGGATGTCACTGACGAGATGAAAGTGATCATCGCATTTTATGCCTGTCTGCTGTTGCTGCATATTGACACCGATAACTGCTACGACAATCTTAAAACGATCATTCTCTATCCTTCGCCGGTGGTGCTCGACAATGTGCGTAACAATGGGGGCATTTACACCAAAGAAGATTTTCTGATTGACGGGCAGTCTGCCAACGATACGGTGGTGCTTGTATGGCACGATGCGCGCTATGAAGCCTATCATTTGCGACATGATAATGTCATTGTGCATGAATTTGCCCATGAGATAGACTATATGGATGGCGAAGTGGATGGTGTACCGCCGCTGGAGCGCTCAAAGTATGACAGCTGGACGAAAGTACTGTTGGAAGACTTTAAAAAGCTCAATAATGTTGCCCTTAAAAACCGTGAGTGGGGAAAATACAAACTGCTTGGCAGTTATGCCGCTACCAATGAAGCGGAATTTTTTGCGGTGGTGACAGAGCGTTTTTTCGAATCGCCACACAGCCTCAAACACCACTTTCCCGAACTCTACAAAGAGCTTAAAGATTTTTACAATATCGATCCTGCGGCAATGCTTCCAGCCAAGGCGTAGGAGATGAAAAAGTATCTCTTCTTGCTTGTGTTGCTTGGCGCACTTTTTATTGCATTTCGCATCTACAAGATAGACGGTACAAGTATGAATTACGGTCTGGTAGATGGAGATATTGTGATCTCCACCCATTTTTATGACCGTATAGAACGAGGTGATCTGCTGGTGATCCGGCATCCGCTTGATCCAAAGCAGCGGCTTTATATTAAACGCTGTGCGGCACTGCCCGGTGACAGATATTTCGAGCAGGGAAGAATGTTCTATTTGCAAATTGAAGGGAATTCCAAAAAAACGGAGAGACTGGGACGACAATACGGACTGACGCTGGTAAAACGCCCTGAAGGCTATTTCATTAAAGAACCCTATGCAAAATATTATGGTGTGGTACACGACTGGGGACTGCGTGTTCCCCGTGTGCTGACATCACTGCCTCTGAGTACGGTTGCGCCGCAGCACTATCTGGTGCTGGGAGACTTCAGAGACAATTCTGCTGACAGCCGTTTCTTTGGTGCTGTTCCGAAAAAATGGGTGATGTCAAAAGTGATTGCTATTGTAAAGCGTCCCCGAAGCTGGCGGGAACTGCTTGAGATAAAAGAAGCCGATTAGATCAGGCCGAGTTCGGCAAGGATCGCTTCGACTTTTGGCGAGATTTTTGCCAGTTCATTGATGAATGTGCCCCATGCCTGGTCTTCGGCATACCACTCTTCAATGTGTTTGAAAGAATTGCTTTTTTCTTCTTCTGTTAATTCTGTCGACTTGTCGATATTCTCTTTAATGCGTTCAAGATGTTTCAGATTGCTGTTGCTCATGGCTATTCCTTAGTAGTTGTCATATTTTCCGGCAGCAATTTCGGCTTTAATGCCGTCGAGTGCTTCCTGCATGGTGTGAACAATCAGTTCTGCCGCTTTTCTACTGTCGTTTTCGGGAATATCCCAGTCGAAGATCTTCATATTGGCTTTGAAAATGCCTCTTACCTCTTTTTCGATCTCACTTTTCATCATTTCAAGCTCTTTTGCCTGTGGTGTCATTGTATAGAATCCTTTCTGAATTGATATTCTCTTATGTGATAGAAATAATAACACTTTTATATTAACGAAAATACCCTACAATTCCAAAAGCATCACCAAAGTGCGCAAATTGTACAATCAGGCACTTTTTTCAGGAGAGACAATGCAGTATTTTTTTCGTTTTGGAGCAGTTGCGGCAGCAATGTTATGGGTGCAGGTCAGTGCATCGGATCACAGTGTAAAAAGCTGGAATACCGTTACTAGAGCCGGTATGGTTTATGAGCGAAACGACACAAAACCCTTTACCGGTACGGTACGATCTTTTTATCCGGGTGGAAAACTTTCAGAAGAGCGTCCGGTTAAAAACGGTGTAACGGAAGGGGTAGTGACCACCTGGTTTGAAAATGGACAAAAAGCTTCACAGACACATTATCATAACGGTTTGAAAGAGGGAAAATGTATCAAGTGGCACCGTAACGGCATCAAGAAATATGAGGCTGATTTTGTCAAAGGAAGAGAAGAGGGGGAAGTAAAGTACTGGTATCAAAACGGTACCCATCGCAAGGTACTGCATTTTCACAACGGCGTACGTCAGGGAAAACTGGAAATGTGGTATGACAGTGGTGAAAAACGGGCGCTAATGCACTTTAAGAACGGTAAATATGACGGAAAACGGATGACATGGTATAAAGACGGTAAGCCAAGCAGTGAAGGGCACTATGTAGAAGGCCGGAAAGAGGGGCATTTTGTCGACTACTTCAGGAGTGGCAAAAAAAGTCTTGAAGCCACATACAAAAACGGCAAACTGCATGGCGTACGTACCGCCTGGTTTAAAAACGGACAGAAAAAACATGAGAGCAGTTTTAAAAACGGTACCCCGGACGGGTATGACATTATTTGGTTCATCAATGGTCAAAAACAGCATGAAGCAGTCATTAAAGACGGCAATACAGTATCCGTGAAAGTATGGCATAAAAACGGGGCACGGGTAGAGTAACTTTTTGCCGTTACAAAATCGCTGTACCTACAGTGTACGGCTTTGGAAGTTTACTCAATCAGTTCTCCCAACGCTCTTTGTGCGCGTTCGTATCCAAGGAGTACCATTTCTTCCGCACGGTCAAACTCCAGTGTACCGCAGGCGTTGCGGGGAATTTCAATGGTGAAATCGGGAGGATAGGCGGCAAGCTTCTCTCGGGCAATCGTTCCCTGCATGGTATCGAATGCCTGGTTTGCAATGTCATACATATCAAAGTCGATGTCGGTGAGTGAGGCTGTATTTTGCTTCAGCTCACGTATGAAGCGGCGAATTTTGTCTGAAAGATCATTGTCTGTATGCCGGGGAGCAGGTTCAGTCCTGGTGCTTTTCTCTTCAAAACGTTTTTCAGGCTTTGCACCAAGGTTGACGGCAATGGTCATATCCGTCGTGTCATGAAAGGTTGGGGCGATGGGAACAGGGTTGAGCACTCCGCCGTCAATCAGTTTTTTCCCGTTGTACTCAAACGGGGTGAAAAAGAGCGGCAGCGAGATGGAAGCACGGATGGCATCAAAGAGCCTTCCATTGCTGATCCAGACCTCCTTTTCCCGTTCAATATCGAGGGCTACAGCTGTGTATCGGATGGGAAGTGATTCAATGTGCTGATCGCCGACAAGTTCAATCAGAGTATTGATGATACGGTCACCTTTAAAGAGCCCGGCACTCTGCCAGGCGATATCGAGCAGACTGACAATGTCGAGCTTGTCAATCGCTTTGACCCATGTTTCGTATTCATCGAGTTTTCCCATGGCATAGACTCCTCCAATCAGTGCACCGATAGAGGAACCGGAAATCGAAGCAATGTGAAAATGGTGTTCCTCCAGCCAGTGAATGACACCGATATGTGCCAGGCCTCTTGCACCGCCGCTTCCGAGTACCAGAGAGATCGTTTTTCTTTTTGGCATGTTTTTTCCTCTTTTATTCTCTGTCTGTAGTATGGCATAATTGGTTTAAAATGGGAAGTGTATAGTTTTTCGTCATTCCTGCGAATGCAGGAATTTTGATGATGACGGGTCACATGAGGATCGGCAATTAAAAGAGGCTGTACTCTTCCTTGATGGTGTTGAGGATGGAACGGTCGGCATTGTAGATGAAGGCATAGTTGAAGTGCATGCTCTTGAGCAGTTCACGTACCTCTTCCTCGGTTTCGAACCAGTGTGGGTGATCGATGCCCGGCACTTTGGTTTTTGGCGGTGTGAGGACAATACTCTTGACCCACATATTGGAACGTTTAACATACTCGCGTGCTTTTTCGATGTCGGGCAGGTTGTCGACAAAAATAGCGACTTTGTCACTCATGCTCGACTTGGTAGAGTTGAGTTTGTGGTCGATGAAGACCGGAATGAAGTGTTTGGTGTAGCGGATGCGGTCGACCGAGTAGGGAAGATCATTCTGTTTACAAAAGTCGACCACACGCAGCAGATATTCCAGGTGGAATGGTGCCATCTCTTTTTCCTGATAGACAAATCCGTCTACCTTGAAGGTAGTGCGGAAGAGGGTGTCTGATATGGCATATCCCTCGACCTCTTTGTTGAGTCGCGGAACATCCGGTTTGATCATCTGCATCAATTCCTTGTTACTGCCGACAAAGAGGATGTCATCGGAGTTGAGGATCTGCTCGAAAGCCTTGCGCCAGTCATCAGCGATGAATGCGATGTTGCCCTTGTGGGTAAGGATCATTTTCAGAAAGCTCATCTCATGTTCAAGCAGCCAAAAGAACTTTGCTTCTTTCTGGATGATGACATAGCGCAGCAGTTTGAAGGCCGCCAGTTGTACATCGGAGACTTTGATCCATGCGATCTCGTCATCATTTCTGACAATGTCATCATTGTCGTATACGATGGCGTAGGCACCGTTGGCAACAGCTTTGTCTATCTCCTCCTGCGATGAGGAGAAGAAAAGGTCGCCGTGGTCTACCTTTGACGGGTATACGGTTGCGCCTTCTATGGCCTGTACCTGTGGTGTGTTGGAGAGGGTGCCCTCTGTGAGATTTACGATATCTTCTATTTTCATTCTTATCCTATCGGTGTGCCGGGTTTTTTGGGCTTTTCGGGACGGATCATACACAGACCGTCCTCGTCTTTGGCTGCCAGCAGCATACCTTCGCTTGTGTAACCCATCAGTTTGGCAGGTTTGAGGTTGGCGACGACACACACCTGTGTGTCCAGCATATCTTCAGCGCTGTACCACTCTTTGATCCCCGCAACGATCTGTCGCGGCTTCTCTTCGCCAAGGTCGACCTGAAGCAGGAGCAGTTTTTTGCTTTTTGGTACCTCTTCGGCTTTGACGACAGTACCGACTTTTAGGGAAGTCTGGAAGAACTGGTCGATGCCGATCAGTGCAACACCTTCTTCTTTTTTTTCTTCTTTTTTTGCAGGCGCCTTTGGAGCTTCCTTTTTTGTCTCAGCCGGTTTTTCCTGCTCGAGCAGAGGCTCTTCGATACGTGGGAAGAGTGGCGGAACTTTTTCAATGGTAAAGGCTTCGATGAGCTTTTTCTCTTTAATAAGCCTCTGCCAGCTTGCATTGTCGATGGTAAAGCCCAGTGCTGTAGCGATCTTGGGGCATACCTGCGGCATGACAGGGTAAAGCATAATGGCAACTTTTGCCAGAATGGTGGCAATAAGTCCATTGAGTGCCATTGCCTCCTCCTCTTTGCCTTCTTTCATGAGCGTCCATGGCTGGTACTTGTCGATGGCTTTGTTCGCAACTGTCAGCGGACGCCAGAGTTCTTCGAGGTAGCGGTGGATCTGCATCTCGAACAGCAGAGGCTCGAGTTTCTCCAGAGAGGCTTCGACTTCGTCGAGTTCCTGTTGGTAGTACTTTGGTGTGTCTGATGCATCGACACGTCCTTCGAAGTATTTGCCGCTCATACCGATGAGACGGTTGAGCAGGTTCCCAAGGTCGTTTCCAAGGTCGGAGTTGATACGGTCAATGAGCGCTTTCTGGCTGAAATCGCCGTCACCGCCGAAAGGGACTTCTCTGAGCATAAAGTAGCGGAAATTGTCCAGTCCGTAGGCGTCTGCCACTTCTTTTGGGTTGATAACATTGCCTTTGGATTTGCTCATCTTCTCACCGTCTCTTGTCCACCAGCCGTGCGCGGCGATGTGTTTTGGCAGTTCAAGGCCGAGGCTCATCAGGAAGGCCGGCCAGTAGATGGCATGGAAACGCAGAATGTCCTTGCCAATAAGGTGGACACGTGCAGGCCAGAAGTCCATCTTGGCTTCATCTGTGCCATAGCCAAGGGCGGTAACGTAGTTCATCAGGGCATCGAGCCACACATACATGACATGCTTGGGGTCGTTGAGTTCTTCGGGGAGCTTCACGCCCCAGTCGAAACTGGTACGGGTAATGGAGAGGTCTTCAAGTCCTCCTTCCACAAAACGGATCACTTCGTTTCGCTTGCTTCTCGGCAAAATACACTCGGGGTGTGCATCGTACCACTCCAGCAGTTTGTCTTGATATTTGGAGAGTTTGAAGAAGTAGCTCTCCTCTTCTACAACTGTAGTAGGCTTGCCGCATTCGGGGCAGAACTCACCGTCGACGAGCTGAATTTCGGGGAAGAATGTCTCACAGGAGATACAGTAGTGCCCTTTATAGACATCTTTGTAGATGTCACCGTTGTCATACATGACTTTAAAGGCTTTCTGTACCCCTTTCATATGGTCTTCATCGGTCGTTCTGATGAACTTGTCGTAGCTGATGCCGAAGTCGTCCCAGAGGTTTTTGAATGTTGCGGAGATTTCATCCGCATACTCCTGCGGGCTTTTACCGCGTGCTTTGGCAGATTCCTCGATCTTTTGGCCGTGTTCGTCAGTACCGGTCAGAAAGAATGTATCCAAACCGCTCATGCGGGAGTAGCGTGCCAGTGTATCGGCAATGATCGTTGTATAGGCATGGCCGATGTGGGCGATATCGTTAACATAATAGATGGGGGTGGTGATGTAGGCTTTGTGACAAGATGACATGTATGGGGTTCCTTAAACAAATGAGCTTATTAATAATGGATATTTTAGCCAAAAAGTGCTGTGGAGCGGGTAAACTAACGGTATGTATTATCTTTACATCCTTGAATGTGCCGACGGCACGCTTTATACAGGCATTACTACCGACCTTGCACGGCGCATCGAAGAGCATAACAGCTCGGGAAAAGGAGCCAAATATACCCGTACACGACGTCCTGTAAAACTGTGTTACAGTGAAGTGTGTGAAGACAGAAGCAGTGCTTCAAGGCGTGAACATGCCATAAAAAAGATGAGCCGTACACAAAAGCTTCGGTTAATCGAAGAGAGTCTATAATATATTTGAAAATATGAAAGGGATTGATGATGTTTGAATTACAGGAAGAGAACGCTTCTGAAAATGAAAAGCGTTTCAGCCCGGACGAAAAGAAGAAGATCATGGCGAAGCTGCATGAGCGCAGACGTCAGGAACAGAAAAGCAAAGAGGCGCTGCGGCGCTATCTTTCTGACAAAAAGATCTACAATTATCAGGGTAAAGAGTACTACAAGATCAAAGACTACAAAAATAATTTTTATATCAGCAAAGAGGTAATGGAATCGTTGGCAGAAACCGTTGTCGAAGTGGAACTCGAGCGCAGCGGCTATACGGCAAACCGTAAACAGAAAGGTTTCATTAAGTGGGATCCTGTGCGTCAGAGCATCATGGCTTCACTCAGCAAGGTGCGTGTCTACTTCAAGCCCTTTGAAGTGGAGTGAATCAGAATTCGAATCCGCCACCCGTTCCTTTGTTCATGCTGTCGTAGACGGCTTTGACATAGGCATCACGCAGTTCACACAAAAGCAGTTTCTCACACTGTGTACAGCTTGTTACGTTTTTTTCCTGCTGACATTTTTTCAACTCTTCGGTTTTGACCCGAAGGGCGATCTCCCACTCATCGAGCACTGCTTCAGCCATCAGGCAGTCACTCCGTACGCCGCTTTAAGTTTTTCAATTTCGTAGTTGGAACCGAAAAAGCAGGGGCTGGTATCATGCGGATGGGAGGGGACAAGCTCCATCAGGCGTTTTCCTTTGTCATTGATCGCCTGTCCGCCCGCCTGCTCATAAATGAAGGCAAAAGGGATCACTTCAAAGAGCTGGCGCAGTTTTCCGTGCGGTTTGTCCGAAGTACCCGGGTAGGAGAAGATGCCGCCGCCTTTGAGAAGAATCTGGTGCAGATCGGGTACCATACCGCCGGAGTAGCGCAAACGGTACCCCTCCGCAAAGAGATCGTCAACAAAACGCTTGTGGTAGTCGCACCAGTTCTGCTGTGTGCCGCCAGGGGCATTGAGTTTGCCTTTCTCGTTCAGTACAAGTTCTTTGCAGACAAGGTTGAAGTATCCCTCTTGCGCACGGTAATGCATAGGACGTTCACCTTTGACGGTACGTACAATTTCAATACGCGGCCCGTAGACAACGTAGGCGGAGGCTACAAGGTTTTCACCTTTCAGTTCACCTTCATAGATGCCGAAAATAGAGCCTACCGAAAGGTTGACATCCGCAAGGCTTGAACCATCCAGCGGATCGTAGCAGATAGTGTACTTGCCAGCTTCATGCAGCAGCAGTTCCCCCTCTTTCTCTTCACTTACCAGTGACTTGACAAGCGGAACGTTTTTAAACGCCTCTTCAATGATATAGTCACTCTTGACATCAAGTTTGAGCTGGTCTTCTCCGGAAGAGTTTTCAGTATCACAGTAGCCGAGATCTTCGGTTTTGATCGCGTTGTCGATTTTAAATGCGCACTGTTCAATGGTTTCAAAAATGGTATGCATGGGTATCCTTTATATGGCTTTGGCGTTGGTGTCGATCCACTGTAAAACAGCATCGAGATCGTTTAGGTCGAGAATATCGATATTGTCAGGGATAGTGTAGGCAGAAAGGTCGACGGTGTTATCTATCGCGATCGCTTCGGAGCAGGGGAAGTAACTTTCGTCAATACTGCCTCTGAAGATGGCAATGCGCGGCAGAGGAAGAGTTTTGAGCCCTTCTACCAGCAGAATGTCAAAGTCGCTGACCATGGCAACGATCTCATCGAGCCGCTTTTCACGGTGAGAGAAGTAGGTCGTACGTGTCGGTGAGGTTACAACGACTTCAGCACCGGTCTGGAAGAAGCGATAGCTGTCTTTGCCTGCAACATCGAAGTGTGCTTTGTCTTTGGGATCGTTCTTGATAATGGCGACTTTGCGTGTTTGTATCAGCGCTTTGGCGACTTTTTCCACCAGTGTGGTTTTTCCGCTTCCGGAGGGGCCTGTAAAGGCAATGGCAACTCTCGTTCTCACACGTTTTCCTTCAGTTGAATAGTAGTGCGATTATACATCAACCTTTATTGAAACTATGTTAAAATCGCTCAACGAATCAAAAGAAGGAGCAGTGATGCGGACAATGACGGCGGCACTCTCGCTTGTGCTTCTTCTTGCAGGCTGTACAACCAAAGAACAGGCAAAGCTCGAACGTTCGTATGAGAAAGAAAAAAACTACCATGCTGAGCTCATCAAGACAGAAAAAGCACAGCTGTACGAAGACGGGTTGACCAAAGTCGTATTGACCGCGACCTATCTGAATGAACAGAATGCTTCCAAAGATGCCAAACCGTGCGACGAACGCTTCATTGTCGGTCTTTATGTCGATGAGAATGTAGACAACTCACAGCTGAATGACTTCAACCTGACACTTGACGGTATGCCGCCCAAAGCAATTGTGCCGCTTAAAGCGCATGATCCGCGTCTGAAACTGCTCTCTTTCAAAGCCCCATGGAATCACTTCTTCCTGGTCACTTTCCCCTATACACCTAAACAGCGCTTCCATCTGATTTTTGAGAGCAAAGCCTATGGGAAGAAAACACTCGATTTTGCAAAGAAGGCAAAGTATACCTTTACCCATACCGCATTTTAGCTTTTTAAAGAGATGACAGGGGATACCGGTTTCTTAAAAAGCAGGCATCTTGGCATCTGAAAATCTGACCTACTTTCTGAAGCGGTCTGTCATACTCGGGTCGGTAAGGGTTTTGAGAAACGGAAGCAAACGGATGGGCTTGCCCAGCAGGTTCATATAAACAATGTAGTTGGTGAGAACTTTTTTGCCGTATTCTCTCGCTTCGGCATTTTTCATTTTTTCCATACTAAGATAGGGCTCGAAGCGCCCGGGTCTGAAATTGCCTTTTTTACGGATGAGTCGTTTGGTAAAGCCGATGCCGCCGTTGTAGGCGTAGGCAATGAAGAGCGGGTGATAGAGGTATTTGTTGAGATAGTCCAGATGGTAGTCGGCATATTCAATGGCTTTATAGGGATTGAATATATCATCGTAGTCGATGCGTTCCCCTTTCTGTTTGGCGACATGATCGATGAGAAAGGGCATGAATTGCATCATTCCCAGTGCAAAAGAGCGGGAGATAGCAGCAGGAACAAAGCGGCTCTCCTGACGTGCAATGGCATAGATGAGTGCCTGACGCTCGACGCTGTAGTGTTTCATCAGGTCACGGTAGGGCATGGGGAAGTAGGACTTGCGGTAGTTGCATGCACGTGCTTTGATATAGGTGTGCATCCCGATGGTCTCTTTCGAACGGCAGGTGTCTGCAAGGTCATCGAGGTCGATATTGCCGGCAAATATCTTGCGTTTCATCTTTGCCCATGCAATAGGATCCTGCGCATCGATGCCCCAGACACTGTCTTTGGACACTTTGGGTACAACAATGGTGCTTGGGTATTTACTGTGGGTGAGATCGGCTGCAAGCAGCGTATACATATTGATATGGTAACTGTGTTTGAGCTGTTGAAGATAGTATTTGTTCTTTGTTACAAGGTAGAGCCAGAAGAGCGCTTTGTCTTTCTCCCAGCGGTCTTCGTAAATACGGTAGGCAGCGTTAAAGTATTCTGCTGCGCGGCGGAGTTCGTTCCGCTGTACCATAGCAATGCCTTTTTTAAAAGCGAAGTTCCCCTGTGAACGGTTTTTCCACTTGTCGGCATCATTGACCCGGTAGCGTACAGGCTTAGGGTGAAAGTCAGGGTAGCCGCCGGTTTTTCGGCGATATGCCTCTTTCAGCTTTTTATTCAAGCTGTTGGTTTCACGGATAATGCTGCGTGCCTGAGCCGCAGTGGTGCTTCGCTGTCTCAGAAAACGCCAGATATAGTAGTCTTTTTCCACACTTTTTGGCATATTATGCACCTGTGTGTAGGTGAACGTTTTTGCCTCGGCTGCATTGACAAGAAGGCTGAGCGACAGCAGCAGTGCACCGGCGACTTTTCTGACCATGGTTTACCCTAAAAAGGCGCGCATCATGAAAATATCGAGAAATTGCAATGCCAGAATAATGACCAGCGGCGAGAGATCGATGCCGCCCATGATTACAAAGGGAAAACGGCGTCTGATCCAGCCGTAAACCGGTTCGGTAAGGCGGTAGAGTGTCTGGACAATAGGGTTGTAGGGGTCTGGCCGTACAAAACTCAGCAGTGCTGAAATGATAACGATCCAGATGTAAATGTTGATAACGGTATGTACAATTTGCAGCAGTGCAAAAAAGAATGCATCGATCATGAGATAACCTCCAGTAGATAAGATTTGATGTGTGGGTAGAGTGTTTCAAGTTCCGGCCCCCGGTCTGTACCGGTAAGCAGCAGTCTCAGAGCCGGTATCAGCGTCTCTTTGTCTGTACCGCTTTCACGGCACAGGTGGGCAATGAAGGCTTCATATGTGTCGATCATCGGCGCATTCCAGATGATCTCGCTGAGACTGCGCATTGCTTCACCTGCTTCACATTCGAAGTTTTTGGGTGTAAAGATGGCTCGGATATAGGTTTCCAGTTCCGAGACAGTGCTTGCCTTTTCAGCTTCAAGATAGACTTTCGCCAGCTTTCCTATGGCTGCATCGGCAAAGCCAAAAAGTGTCGAGAGGCGTTTGTCGTCCATGTGAAGCAGATGTTCACGGTTAAGATAGCGCAGGGTTTCCATGTCGAACTGCTCAGGCTTGGAAGAGAGTGCTTCAAGTTCGAACCACGCTATGGCTTCGGGCAGGGTAAAAACTGCTTTTGGCGCTTTAGGGTTGCCTGTAAGCAGCAGATAGTTGATGATCGCATCAGGGATGTACCCCTCTTCAAAAAGCATTTTCAGTGAAGGAAGATGTGCTTCGCCTGTTGGGGGGAGCAATGTGGACAAGTGAGCATAGCGTGTCTCTTCACTGTAGCCAAGTTCTTGCTTGATATACTCCTGAACCGGCGTTCTCTCAAGTCTGTTTTCCGGACGGATAACAAGGCTGATATTGTTGAGCATATCTTCGGCGGCAGAGGCAAAGTCGCAACCGGGTGTTGCATCAGCATGGAGAATGACCGTATCGGTCAGAGTTTCGGGCTTTGCAGTGATGTTACCCCGGTAAATGTCATGGAACGTAACATCGCTCTGAGGTGCTTTGAGACGAATGACAAAGGGGGTACCGTTCTCTTTTAAGTTTGTGTATGTCTCTGTTTCAACAGTTGCACAGCCGGCACGGCAGGGGGTATTTTCGGTCTCTTCACGCGTAGATGCCGTACAGGTACAAATGAAAGCTTTTTTTTCTTTGAGAAGCTGTAGTGCGAGGGTAAGATGGATATTGGCATGTTCACTCAGGTGAAAGAGCTGGTCGTGTGTAATGGAGAATTTTTCGAGAATCTGCATGATCTCGGTATCTTTGCCTTCAATAACATGTGCTTTGTCAAGGTCATCAATGCGCACCAAGAAAGGCTCCTGACGCTGCCTGGCGACAACGAAGCTTATGATTGCGGCACGTAGCTCATCTATGGTCAGGTCATGGGTAGGCGAGGGGGCAAATCTAAGCATTCATACGACTCCGAAGGTTTCTTTGAAACGATATTATAGTGGGTTAGGGTTAACACGTATTTAAGGCACTGTGCTCAAAGGCAATTCTTCCTTTGTGTGGGTGTTTTAGGTGCCATATTTAACTCTATTTCGATAAAATACAGCCAAGATTACGAAGACACAATACCCCTATGGCATTTGAATCATTTTAAATCCATAATACATGTAAGGTGTTGTCCCCTGACAACGCCATGGAATTGATTAACTATTCTATCATGTGCCGGGTTGCTGTGTTCTCATTGTTACTTAGAAGTATTGGTGTTGTGGGGCACAACACCCTACGGGAATATTTGCAAAAGACTAATAAACACAAGGTTGAAACAAAATGAGTGAAACAAAAAAAGATTTTCTACGCGCCATTGTTGAAGAGGACCTCAAAGCGGGCAAATATGAGGCAGTGCATACCCGTTTCCCGCCCGAACCAAACGGCTTTCCGCACATCGGGCATGCCAAGTCGATTGTCCTGAACTTTGGTATTGCACGCGATTTTAACGGGCAATGTAACCTCAGAATGGACGATACCGACCCGACCAAAGAAGACATGAAGTATGTCGAAGCGCTCAAAGATGCGGTCAAGTGGCTTGGGTTTGACTGGGGCAAGAAGGTCTACTTTACCTCTGACTACTTTGGTAAACTCTACGACTATGCCGTTGAACTCATCAAAATGGAGAAGGCGTATGTTGACAGCCTGAACGAAGAGGAGATCCGCGAGTACCGCGGTACGGTCACAGAACCCGGACGACGCAGCAAGTATGCCCAGCGCAGCGTGGAGGAGAACCTCGACCTGTTTGAGCGTATGAAAAACGGCGAGTTCGAAGAGGGGGCGCACGTACTCCGTGCAAAGATTGACATGGCTTCACCCAATATGAAGATGCGCGATCCGCTGCTCTACCGCATTCGTCACGCCAGCCACTACCGTGTGGGCGAGGGTTGGCATGTCTACCCCATGTATGACTTTGCGCACTGTCTTTCGGACTACATGGAGGGCATTACCCACTCTCTGTGTACGTTGGAGTTTGAAAACAACCGCGACATCTACGACTGGGTCATCGAGACACTTGGGCTCAAGCCGCCGCGCCCGTACCAGTATGAGTTCGCCAGATTGAACATGAACTATACGGTCATGAGCAAGCGAAAACTGCTCGAACTGGTAGAGGGTGGCTACGTCAACGGCTGGGATGATCCGCGTCTGCCTACCATTGCCGGCTACAAACGCAGAGGCTACACGCCTGAGTCTATCATCACGTTCTGTGAGCAGATCGGGGTTGCCAAAGCCAACTCCACGGTCGATGTCGCACAGCTTGAGTTCTGCATCCGTGATGACCTGAACACCAAAGTACCGCGTGTGATGTGTGTGCTTGACCCGCTGAAAGTGACCATTGAAAACTATGAGGGCAGTGAACTGCTCGATGCATCGTATTATCCGCACGATGTCCCAAAAGAGGGGAGCCGAAAACTGCCGTTTTCCAAAGAGATCTACATCGACCGAAACGACTTCAGCGAACATCCGCCAAAGGGCTACTACCGCCTGACACCCGAGCAGCCTGTCAGACTCAAGCACGCCTATATCATCGCATGCAAAGAGGTGGTTAAAGATGCAGAAGGCAACATTGTCGAGATCAAAGCCGAGTACTACCCAGACTCCAAAAGCGGCTCAGATACCAGCGGCATCAAAGTACGCAGTGCCATCCAGTGGGTCGATGCCGCATCTGCCAAAAAAGCAGAGGTAAGAGTGTATGACAGACTCTTTAAATGTGAAGCACCCGAAGGACTGGACGATCTCAACCCAGATTCTTTGAAAGTCATCAAGAATGCGCTTATTGAACCTGCGGTGATCGAAGAAAAGCCCGATGTACGCTTCCAGTTCGAGCGTGAGGGGTACTTCTATGCTGATCCGGTAGATTACAGTGATGAGAACCCCGTCTTTAACAAGATCGTCGGGCTCAAAGACTCATGGGCAAAAAAAGAGAAACCCAAACCGCAGCCTGCCAAAAAGCAAAAACAGCCAAAACCGGTACAAAAAGAGGGTGAAGTCGCCCCTATGAGTGCCGAGGAACAGGGACGATACGACCGCTTCACCCATGAGTACAAGCTCAACCCGGAAGTGGCAAACACCCTTGCGCGTGACGAGAAGCTTTCACACTTCTTCGACGAAGCTGTTGCTGCCCACGAAAGCCCAGTCACCATCGCCAACATTGTTGCCAACGATGTCGCACGTGTGTTCAAAGAAAATGGTACCGATAGCCTTACTTTCGGTGCCAAAGAGGTCGCAGAACTTGCCAAAATGCTCGATGAGGAGACCATCTCAAGCAAAATCGCCAAACAGGTTTTTGAAGAGATGACTGCCACCGGAAAAGCACCGGAGACCATTGTCGAAGAGAAAGGGCTGAAGCAGATCAGCAACCCTGCCGAGATAGCCCCTATCATCGATGATGTCATTGCCAAGAACCCTGACAATGTCGCTAAATACAGAGACGGCAACCAAAAACTCTTTGGTTTCTTTGTCGGGCAGGTGCTCAAAGCGACAGGCGGCAAGGCGAATCCGAAGGTGGTTAATGACCTTGTGAGGGAGAAGTTGGAGGCTTAGGGTTGCTCAAGAAACGTGATGACATTAGCAGCTATGGATCATTTTTAAAATGGTTTTGCTCTTGTGTTGTTAGTGCCAAGACAGCCTCTTTATTCAATTGCAAAATCTCTTTGTAGCTTAATCTGGGATTATTGATCGTGTATATAGAGAAACTGCCAAGCTCTTCATAAAGTGAACGGTATTCGTCAATGAATTCATCAAATGCTACTACTTCTCCGGTATGATCAAGGGCTACAGTTACAGTGTTTGAAGGTTGCATTAAAGTAGTTATTGTCTCTTCAAAATCCTCTTTGACTTTCTTTTGTCCGGGCATTAGTCCTTCAAGTTCTTTATCGAAAAATGTTTTTTTGATACTGTTAAACTTCTCTATTACATCGAAATATCGATCAATATCTACGATTGATTCTGCTTTGAGTTGTGTCAGAATTTTATCTCGTTTTTCTGCAATGGCATAATCTACAAAATCACGTATCGTTGCTTTTTCTCGATATTTCAGTTTTTTGGAGATGATCTCTTTGGCAGTTTGCACTTTGATATTGTCTCTACCGAAGACCTGAGTATAGCGAAATGGATCTTTTGTAAGAGGTTCAGAATAAACAAAATCCATTTTCAATCCATAGTTGGCATCATCGATAATAAAGGTTACACCGGTAGAGGAAGATTGAACCGATAAGGGATCAATGCCAAGATTTCCGGCTATCTCCTCTTGATATCTGATGATTTTTTGTATTTCGCTGTAATCTTCAAGAAAGATGTCGATGTCATAGGACATTCGATGTTGATAGTAAAGTAGGGAAAGTGCAGTACCTCCACCAAATGACCATGACTTAATGCCATAGTCATCAAGGATTTCCAATGCTATTTGAAAAAGTTCTGACTGAGAAGAAAAGTTATAGGTGTTCATGTTGCTTAATAGGGTCTAAGGTCAGCCCCAAGACGATTCATTGCATGGTATATATGAACAAGCCGGCTTTCGTCTATACCTTCCTGTTGCATAAAAGAGAGAATAATATCCCTTGGCACTTCATTAAACAGTCTTATGTAGATATGCCCGTAGGTTTCATCAAACTCTCTAAGAAGTTGTCCTAATCTTTGTGTATCAAGATGCTGACTTTGGTCATATGACCAGTTTGTATATGTCAATAACGGATGGCGGATAGTTCGTCGATCTGGTATCGGTTCGGTAGAGTTGCGCCGTCTATACTGAAGCATATCCGCCTCCTTTCATTCAGATTATTTTTGATTATTATAGCATAGTTTTGAGGGGGAGAGATTTGTTTGGCTTTTAAAGACTATTGCAAACTATAGGTTTTTAAGCTAAAATAAATTACTTCAAAGGGGAAGGGGTGATTTCGTGGTATATACTAAAAGTACATCAGAGGCGTTTGCGGTGGATGTGTATTTTGGGTTGCAGAGGGAAATTTATAAAGGATAAATATTGAACATATCAATACTTCAACTAAGTGATATTCACTTTAAAAAAGAGAATAATAGTATTTTGAAAAAAAAAGAAAAAATATTTGATGCCATAAAAAATGAAATAGATAATAGTAAATATTTATTCATAGTATTTACTGGTGATATAGCATTTTCTGGACAGGCATGTGAATATTATGAGGCTGAATTATTTATTGAAAGCTTAAAAGAATTAATAGAAAACTATAATCGTGATATAAAAATAGAATTTATCTTTACACCGGGAAATCATGATTGTGATTTTAGTAAAAATAAAGATGTTAGAAATTTGATAATAGATAATATTATTATTGACCCAAAAAAGATTACATCTGAACTTATTGATACTTGTGTTTCTGTACAAGAAGAATATTTAGAATTTATTAAGAAATATTAATACTGAAGCATCTAATACTTTATTTACTCGATATGAATATAGTATTGGCGAATATAGTATTGCATTTAATTCATATAATTTAGCATGGGCATCAAAAAGAGAAGAATCACAGTCTGAAATCATTTATCCTTCAAATATGGTTAACAAAGATTTAATTTCAAATGAGAACTACAATATTACTATCTCTTTATTCCACCATCCATTGCATTGGCTTCAGCATCAAAATATTAGATCATTTAAAGAGCTTATCAATTCTACGTCTAATATTGTAATGACAGGACATGAACACACACATAGTGTCACAAAAGAAGCAAAAATTGATCGGAAAGATCACATTGAATATCTTGAAGCAGGAGTTTTACAAGATTCAAAAGATATGAATTGTAGTAGTTTTAATTTATTAAATATTGATTTAGAAGATAATAAGCAAGATATCTCAGAATTTAGTTGGAATACCAATGTCTATGCAAAAAAACATACTTATTGTAATATTGCTTTACCGTTTAGCAAAAAGTCAATTTATCCATTAAAAGATACTTATAAGAAACAATTAAATGTCTTGGGACTTAAAGTTACACATCCGACAAAAGATAATATAACTTTAGAGGATATTTTTGTTTATCCTGATTTACAGGTTATAAGTAGTGATACAAAAAACAAAAATATATTTTTAGAAGAGAATTCTAAAAAGTTCAAATCAATTACTGAAATAGGTTATTCAATCATTTATGGTGCAGAAACATCAGGAAAAACTTCGCTAAGTCGGATATTGCAACTTAAATATAAAAGAGATGGATTAATACCTATTATTATTCAAGGAAAAGAGATAAAAAGTAATGATAGTAATTCATCTAAAATTAAAGCATTAATAAAGAGGACGTTTAAGAAGCAATATGATTGTGATATATCTATTTTTGAACAAATTGATAAAAATCAGGTATTAATATTTATTGATGATTTTCAGGAAGCTAAGCTTAATAATGAGTACAAGGCTAAATTTATAAAAACACTAACAGAGCTAAATTACAATAATATTTTATTGTTTGCTCATGAATCGTTGCAATTAGAAGCGACTACAGAAGGTGAATTGGCAAAATCACTACTGAAGTTCAATCACTATAAACTTTTAGAGTTTGGGCATAAATTAAGAGAAGAAATCATACAAAAGTGGATTTTATTAGGACAAGAAACAACTTTAGATAGAAAAGAATTAATTTTTAAGACTAGGGAAAAAGCCACATCTATTAATAGAACAATAGGATATAATATTGTACCTTCATATCCAATTTATTTATTAACATTGCTTCAAGCTATGGAAACAAATGAAACTAATTCTCTCTCTAAAAGTTCATATGGTTATTACTATGAATTTTTAATTATGAAATATCTTAATGCGAATTCTCCAATGGAACCCAAAGATATTAATACAATTTTTACATATACCTCTACTTTAGCATTTGAATGTCTAACACAAAAACAATATACTTTTAGTTTAAGTGAATTAGAAGAGTTTGATAAAGAATATCGTAGCCGAAAGAAATTTTCTCCTTCTTTTGATATTGTAACTAAATTAGTGCAATCTAATATATTATCTGAACATGAAAATGAGTATAGGTTTTCTCATGATTATATTTATTATTTTTTTGTTGCACAATATTTATCTGACAATATTAGTAAAGATAAAATAAAATATATAATTAAGCAAATGTGTAAGAGACTATATCGAATAGAATTCGCGAATATAATAATGTTTCTTATTCATCATTCTCCTCAGGACTTTATCCTTGAATCAATTATTGAAGAAGCAAAAAATGTTTTTCAAGAAATTTCTGAGTTTACATTTTCTCCAGAAGAATTAACAAAAATAAACTCATCAATCAAGAATGAAAAATTAAAATTAGAGAATAGAACTCTTGAAGAGTCGCGAAGTTTAGAATTAGAAGAAAAAGATAAGAATGATAAAATTAAAAGTTTAAATCATACTATTGATAGAGATGAAGCAGATTATAATGAAGAAATACAAGAATTAAATCAGTTTGCAACGTTAAATCTTGCTTTTAAAATGATTGAAATTTTAGGTGAAATTACAAAAAACTATTCAGGTTCATTAGATGGTGATATTAAATATGAACTTATTAATGAAACATATAGTATTGGATTAAGATCCCTAAAATCACTTGTAGAATTTTTTGAAAACAACCATGAGTTATTAGTAGAAGAGATAAAAGAAGTTATTACAAAAAAACAATATATTACTGATGATAAAATTCATGAAACTATAGCAAATATGATTTTTGCTATGGTTTCATCGATTTCAACTGGTATTGTAAAAAAAATTGCTAAATCTATTGGATCAAAAGATTTAACTGAAATATATAAAGAAATTCTCTCTAAGAATGAAGGGAATGTAGCTATAGAGCTCATCAACCATGGGATAGCACTAGATTTTCAAGGAGGCTTAAATGTTACTAAAATTGAAAAGATACATAAATTATTGAAAGAAGAGAATAATCGTTTAACAGATTCTGTTTTAAAGAAAATGGTATTGGAACATATTTATATGTTTGATATTGATTTTGCTAAAAAGCAATCTATCTGTGCAAAACTTGATATAGATAATGATAATTCTAAAAAGGAAATGATAAAACAAATTAAAAAATAGGATGATATCAAGTGAAAAACTCAGGTAGGCAGATCGTCAGCTACTTCTTACCCGGTACCTTCTGCAACGGTGAAGGATCGGTAAATTTGGTGTATTCTGTTTTAACACCTTTCTCACTGACTATGGTCAGTTTGTTGTTATCGAGGAAGGTGATGGTGTTGACTCGTTCCCACCGTCCTGAGACTGCGAAAAAACCTTCTTACAAAAATCTAAACCACCAGCTAACAAAAACGCTCTCACACCATAAATTCCCTTACAAACTCACCTACCCAAAACTCCTAGGACAGGACAGAGGAGGACAGAGGGGTCAGACAGAGGGGTCAGGTGATAATGGACAGAGGGACAGAGGGGTCAGGTGATAATGATAACCTATTTTTCTGAAATAATGTTTCTATATGATACAATTTACAATCCAACTTGACAGAATACGATCTCTTTAGTTGCATTATCGTTATCACCCGACCCCTATGCTTAATCGTTATCACCCGACCCCTATGCTTACGACCCCTATGCTTATAGATACGGAAAGTTGCTTTTCAAACTTCTGTATGCAGATCTTGTTCTTCTATGTGTATAATGCCATTTCCCTGTCTTTTCATTGTAGGATTTCTCTTGTAAAAATATGCGATAGCGTTTATACC
>Ga0256829_1000446_pt1 | contig 41895 bp, 38 predicted proteins | sample 131447metaG_FD_185979 | JGI IMG/M metagenome (GOLD analysis project Ga0256829, IMG submission 185979) | Hydrothermal vent microbial communities from Lau Basin, Pacific Ocean - 131-447 | ecosystem: Environmental > Aquatic > Marine > Hydrothermal vents | place: Pacific Ocean: Lau Basin | collected... | reverse complement strand
AATATTGGAAATATTCTTAATACAAATGCTAAAAAATATATATTTCAATAATTTTTTCTTTTTAAATTTAATTTTTTATATAGTAGTCTTCATAATAATAATAGTCATAAATGAATAATATATATTATAAAAAATCAAATAATTCATGATATAATTTGATTGTTAAATAATAAAAATCATACTTCAAATCATATTCAATCATAAAAAAAATTTCAACTAGGAAAATTGAAAAGTAAAAAATAAAATAATGAATATATAATTTCTTCAAACATAAAGATTTTGTAAATTAAATAATAAATATAATACAAGGTCAAATGACCTTGTATACTTTTATAAATTACCATAATCTTTTACTAATAGTGATAATATTAGGCAACCTTCTATAAGCTGGAATACCATCTGCATATAATGTTTTAGGTCTAGTTTTCATTTGTGCTGAACCAGATCCATCCATCATAACAACATCAGTATCAATATCTATTCTCCATCTACTAATTTCATTTTCCATTTGATATTGGGTTTTAGATTTAGCAATGAAAAATAATAAATATCTTAGCTTTGAATTATTATCATGAACTCCTGCAATATAAAATCTACCTTGAGAAACATTTTTACCTTTATTAACATTTGGATCTAAACCAACAATTAACTCCTTAGATCCATTCAAATAGTATGAGTAGTAATCATAAAGAATTTGAGCTGATTTTCCTCCATTATAGATTTTTAATGTTTTCAATTGTCCAGGATCTACTTGTGTAACAATATTTCTATAATTACTTCTAAGTGGAAAAGATAATGGAGTAGTTCTAGCTGTTTTTACATTAAAAAATTGACCATTAAACATTGCATAAGTATTACTTATTGCATAACTGTTCCACCAAGTATACATATAATGTTTCTTAAAGCTATTTCCAGAACTTGCTTTATCAACTAAACCAAAATTTACATTAACTTTTTGTAAATCAACTATTACAACATATAATTCATCATTTCTTTTTTTTCTTAATTGATAACCTCCATAATCTTTACTCTCAATTAATTTATAATTATAAGGTACACTAACTCCAGCCCAAGCACTACTAATAAAACCTACAACCAAACTAACAACCAAAAGTAACTTTTTCATTACTTTCTCCTTTTCATTTTATTTTATTTTTATTTTTGTCAAACTTGCTTTTTAAAAGCACCTCTATTTGAACCATGCTCATATAAATCTAATCACTTCAAAACCTCCTTACAAGAACAGTGATTTAGGATTTAGATTTTTTAAGCCTTCAGAGTATATTCATCCCCCCCCCCTATTTGTCAAGTTTATTTTTTTAAAAATTTTATAAATCTTTCTTTTAAAAAACATTTTTTTTTATATAATAAATAAAATTTTAATTTTAACCTAGAAACTATGAATTTTAAAGACTTATCTTTAATAGAAATAATTGAGAAAATAAAATCTTGAAAAACTACAAGACAAGAAGTTTGGGATTATTTTATGAATAGAATAGAAAAATATGATTCTAAAATAAAAGCATACAATTTTGTAAATAAAAAATGATTATCTGAAAAAGATTGAAAATTAGCTTGAGTACCTATTGCTATAAAGGATATTTTTTGTGAAAAAAATATTCCTACTACAAGTGCTTCAAAAATGCTTGAAGATTTCAAACCACCATATAATGCAACTGTTATAGAAAAACTTTTAAAGGAAGGTATGTCTAGCCAATGAAAAGTAAATATGGATGAATTTGCAATGGGATCTACTACTGCTACTTCAGCACTTAATACTACTATTAATCCTTGGGGAACAAATAGAATTCCTTGAGGTTCTTCAGGTGGTTCAGCTGCAGCTGTTGCTGCTTGATTAGCTCCAGCAGCTTTATGAACAGATACAGGTTGATCTATTAGACAACCAGCTTCAGTTTGTTGAGTAGTATGATTTAAGCCTAGTTATTGAAGAAATTCAAGATTCTGAGTAAATGCAATGGCTTCAAGTTTAGATACTCCTTGAACACTTACAAAAACAGTAAAAGATGCTGCACTTTTATATGAAATCATGAATTGAGAAGATACTAAAGAAAATACTTCAATTCCTTGAAAAGATATAATTGATTCTAAAATTTGGGAAACTAAAAATTTTTCTTGAATAAAAGTATGAGTTCCAAAACAATATTTTGAAGAATGACTTGATTCTTGAGTAAAAGAAATAATAGAAAAAGCAATAGAAGATATGAAAAATGCTGGAGCTGAAATAGTAGAAATAGATTTACCTATGACAAAATATGCTATTGCTACATATTACATATTAATGCCAGCTGAAGTTTCTACTAATCTATCAAGACTTGACTGAATAAGATACTGATACAATTCAGATAAACAATATTCAAATACAGATGAATTATTTATGAATAATAGAGCTGAATGATTTTGAGATGAAGTAAAAAGAAGGATAATACTTGGATCATATGTTCTTTCTGCTTGATATTATGATGCTTATTATCAAAAAGCAGCAAAAGTAAGAACTCTTATAATAGAAGATTTTAAAAAAGCTTTTGAAAAATGTGATATAATTGTATGACCTGTCTCACCTTCAGTAGCTTGGGAATTATGAGAAAAATCTGATGATCCATTAAAAATGTATTTATCTGATGCTTATACAATTCCTGCAAGTTTAGCATGACTTCCTGCAATGTCTATTCCTGCTTGATATGCTAAATCTGAAGATTGAAAAAATGAAATTCTTCCTGTATGAATACATATGATAACTCCTCAATTTGAAGAACAAAAATTATTTGAAATAGCCAATACTTATGAAAGTTTAACTAAGCATTATAAAATGCCAGAAGGTTATAATGATTAAAATTTGTAAAAATAACTATAGATATGATATAATATTTATAGTTATTTTTTTATAAATAAAATATGAATAATATATCACAATTTTGACCTTGAATTACAGAAATAATTGAAGAATCTGAAAAACAAAATGAAAATAGAGAAAATGAAACTAAAAATAAGTTACAAGAAGAAAAATTTAGTTTAGATTTTGATAATATTCAAAAAACTAACCTTGATAAAATAACAAATAATTTTGAATCAAGTTTAATAAATAAAAATGAATTAAATAGTTTATATTCAAAAATAAAAGCTGAATATATAAATAATAAAATAAAATGATTAGATTTTAATTTAAAAAATAGTGTTATAGAAAAGATAAATTCTATGAGTTTTAAATCTGCTTGAAGACCAGAAGAAGCAAAAAATCTAAATGAATACACTCAAAAAAATCAAAAAATAAGAAATCAATTAATAAATTCTATAAAAAATAATACTAATGACACAAAACAAAAAGCTAATGAACAAATATCTTGAAAAATAGGTAGAAAAGAACAAAATAATACAATAGAAAATAATCCTAAAACAATTATAAAGAACCTTGAAAATAATAGTAAAATAAATGAAAATATTAATTTTCCTATAATACAATGATTACATAAACAAGAAAAAATAAATGATAATGATTATATAAAAGTATTACAAAATATTGAAAATAAACCAAAAACTGAAATAAAGGAAGTATTATTAACAGTAGAAAATAAAGATAATTTAAAAGAAATAACAGAAAATAACAAAACTGAAAATATAAAAAACTTTGATAAAATATTAAAACAACAAAATATAGAATGACTAGAAACAATAAAAGATACTATAAATAATAAGGAAAGTGATTCTATTTATAAAGAAATTCATAATATTATATGAGAAAATTTCATACAAATTGATAAACAACAATCTGATATTAAAAATGATTTAAATATTGCTATAAAAACAGCATGAAACAATATAATTGATAAATATCCAACAATTAAAAAATTCAAATGAGAACCTAGTTATGAAAATGCTTTTAATAATATAAAATCATGAAATATTAAATCAGGAGTTGAAGGATTAAAAAACCTACTTTTATTATGAAGTACCCTAGCATATGCATGATGAAAATTAACAAAAAAACAAAAGGAAAAAGCAAAATGAATAATAGAAAATAAATTTAAAGAAAGAATAACTCAAATAAATAAAGAAATAAAACAATTAGAAATAAATTTAAAGAAAGAAAAAAATCAAGAAAAAATAAAACAACAAATAGAAAATTTAAAAAAAGAAAAACAACAAATTACATCTTGAGAATTATTTAAAAAAGCTTGAAAAATAGATAAATCTAAAGAAAGCCCAGAAAAAAAAGAGAAAAATTAATCAAAAATAATATTTTTCTCTTTTTTATTTGGATAAAAATAAATAATAATAAATACTAAAATTATAAAATATGTTAATTCTAAATAAGAAGAATATTTTCATAAATTTATTTTTATTAATGCCCAATTTTGGTTTCAAAAAAATCATACCATAATCATATCCCATTTCAAAAATATCCAGGTAATATATGCTAATATCCATCATATAGGTATATAAATATAATAGACAATTATAGACAAAAATCATAATAGCATAGATATAGGTATATTCCAAGCAACTACAATATTTGCAATAATAGACAAAATAGACACTTGTCAAAAATTAAAAATCAATATAGGTAAAGAAAAAGTCAAAGCAGATAAGGTTAAAATAAAAGATTCTTTTATAGCTAAGAATTCTGGTAAGAAATAAAATATTTTAGAAAAAAAGTTCTGTGTATAAATTATTCACAATACAGCTAAAAAACTTAAATGTAAACTTACATCATAACTTATACTTAAAGGAGAATATAAAACTAACAAAAAAGCAGTAATTAATATAATTGTATAATTATTTGATTTTCTACCTAGAGCCAATATATAATATCATAATAATCACATAATAGCTGCTCTAACTACTGATATAGAAAATCATACTAATAAAACAAATAATATTATAAAAATAGTTAATAAAAATAATCTTACAGTTATAGGAAAAAACTTTAAAAATAATCAAAAAAATATAATTAATATTGTTATATTAAATCAAGATACAGCAATAAAATGTGTTAATCAAGAGTTATTAAAATTATCTTTTACTTCTTTAGGAATATTTTCTCTAGCTCATAGTAATATTCCTCATAAAAAAATTGCTTCATTTTTAGGATATAATTTTTTTATTGTAGACATTAATTCATTATTTATTTCTTTTAATTTTAAAAAAATTATATTTGGTTGTTTATATCATATTTTATTAAAAGAATTAATATAAGACTTAAAATATATATTTTTTGATAACATATAATCTTTATATTTAAAAGAGGATTTATTTTTAAATAAATATAATTTAGTTTTACTATTTAAAATATCTCAAACTCTAAGATTATAATTTAATGGGATAAAAGATAAAAATTCTATATTTTTAGTAATCTTTTTATCATCTATTGATATCAATTTTGAAGAATATATTTTAAATCTATCATCTAATTTTTCTAAATTATTAATTTGAAAACTTATATTATGAGAATTATCTAAATAATTATTTATAAGCTTAAAGTTATTGTTAATATTAACTAAACAAATAAATGATATAATAATTCAAACTAAATATCATAATAAAGCATAAAATAATACTTTTATGTATCACTTTACATAAATAGAAAAATTCAAAAAAAGTATCACTAAAAATAGTAATACTAAAAAAGATAATTTATAATCAAATAAATAATTATTTACAAAAACTCAAATTAATAAAAAAGTTAAAAAGAAATTTAATAATAAATTTTTAGACAATTTTTTAATGTTTATGAGATAAAACTGTTGTATCCTTACTTGCTATTTTTGATATATAATAAAGTTTGTAAAAAGCATAAAATATTACAAATATTGATAAAATTTGAGAAAAATCTATTCATATAGAAACTTTAAAAATATCATATTTACCTGAAAAATATTCCATAAAAAGAATTATTATTCAAAAAATAAGCAATCAAACATATCAAATAAATCCTCTAATCTTAATAAACATTGATAATATATATAATACTGAAAATTCAATAAAAAAAAGTATTGAATAAACTATTGCTAAAGGAAAAATAGGTGATTGATATGGAATTGGTGTAAAAGGATTAGTATATGATATTTCTATTCAAAAATTTGTATCTCTTCAATAAACTTGTCATCAAAAGAATGCTCAAATGTATCAAATAACCAAAATAAATAAAAAAGATAAAACTAATCAATCAATATATTTTTCTATTTTTTCTCTTCTTAATCTTAGATTTATTACAAGAACTAGAAAAAATCAAAAAATAGCTCAAAATAATGAAAAATTATAATCATTCATTATAAAAAATTCCATAGGATTATTAATATATTTTAAATCATTCCATTTTGAAATAACATAAAATAATCTAGAAAAGAAAAAAACACTTAAAAAATACCACAATATATTATTTATAAAAATTGATGCATCATAACTATACTTTTTTCATAATTTTTTCAACATTATAAAAAAAGCAAAAAAACAGATAAGCAAAGCTAATCCAAAAGTATAAATTAAAATTCAAAATGAAGTCTCAAAAAATGGATACAAAATATTTATTTTAAAAAATAAAAACTCTAAATAAATTATATTTATTTTAAAAAAAACTCAAATAAAAAATGATTATTTAAAATAATCATTTTATAAATTTAAGCTCTAGACATATATTCTTTTGTTCTTGTATCAATTTTTAATTTATCTCATACTTTTATAAATAATGGAACTTGTACAACTAAACCAGTATTTAATGTAGCTGGTTTTTTTCATCAAGTAGCAGTATCTCATTTTTCTCCTGGTGGAGTTTCTATAACTTCTAAAACAGCTACAGTATCCAGTTGAACATTTATAGGATTTCAATTATATTCTTGTAACATAACTTTATCTCAATCTTGTAAAAAATCTTCAGCTCATCATAATGCATTTTTATTAATCTCTACTTGTTCAAAAGTTGATTGATTCATAAAATAATAATTTTCTCCATCATTATATAAATAATCATAATTATTCATTGTTATATCAGCTGATTCAAATTTATCATGATCAGAAAAAGTTTTTGGAATAGTTGCTCAAGTTAATAAATTTTTTGCTTTAATATTTATTATTGAACCTCATCTTCACATAACTTTTTGAGAATAACTTACACATTCATAAGGAGAACCATCCATCATAAATTTTTTTCCTGGTCTTAAATCACTAGCACTATACATATTTTTTATAATTAATTAATAATATATTTTATTTTGCAAATTCTATAACTCTCATTTCCCTTATAAGATTTACTTTTACTTCTCAAGGATAATTTAATTTTTCTTGTATATTATCAGCAATATCCTTAGCCATATTTTGAGCTTCTAAGTCAGAAATAGTATTAGCATCAACAAACACTCTAACTTCTCTTCAAGCTGAAATAGCATATGCCTTATTTACTCAAGAAAATGATGCAACTAATGCTTCCATTTCTTTTACTCTCTTTATATATTGTTCTATAGCTTCTCTTCTAGCTCAAGGCCTAACTGATGAAATAGCATCAGCTATTTGTACTATTGCAGCTTCCAATGAAATAGAAAATTGTTCTCAGTGATGATTTTCAATCATATCAATGATTTCTTTTCTTAATCAATACTTTCTAGCAAGTTTTCATCAAATCTCAGGATGAGTTCACTCTATATCTTGATCAAGAGCTTTTCAAATATCATGTAATAATCATCATGCTTTTACTATTTGAGAATCTGCTCATAAATCTTTTGCTAAACTTTCTGCTATTATTGCTGTTTCTTTACTATGTTTTAATATATTTTGTCAATAACTAGTTCTAAATCTCAATTTTCATATAACTGGAATTAATTCATCAGGAATTAAATCTTCAATTCATAATTCATCAATAATCTTATTTCAAATTTCTCTAAGTAAAATTTCTGCTTCTTGTGTTATTTTTTCAACAACTTCCTCAATTCTAGCAGGTTGAATTCTTCAATCTTCAATAAGCTTCTCAAGAGATTTCTTTGCAATATATCTTTTAAATAAATCAAAAGCTGAAATAAAAACTGTATCAGGAGTATCATCTATAATCAATGCAACTCAAGTTTCTTTTTCAAATGTTGTAATATTTCTACCTTCTTTACCTATAAGTTTACCTTTTATATCATCACTTGGAATTTCTATAACAGTAGTTGTTACTTCACTTGTAACATCTCAAGCATATTGTTGAATAGATTTTAATATAATTTCTCTAGCTTCTTGTTGTTTTTTATCTTCTATTTTCTTTTTATATTTTTTTATTATATCCAATCATTCATCAGAATATTTTTCTTCTATTTGTTTTAAAAATAAATCTTTTGCTTCCTCTTCTGATAATCTAGCTATTTCAGATATTTTTCATTCTAATTCATATTCTTTTTGTTTTAAATCATCTATTTTTATTTTTAAATTTTCTTCTTGTTCTATTAAATCTTCTCTTTTTTTATCTAATAAATCCAATTTTTCTTCTAATTTCTCTTCTCTTTCTATAATTCTTTCTTCTACTTTTTCAGCTTTATTTATAATACCATCTGCCTCTTTTCTTGCCTGATTTCTTATTTCTTCAGCTTCTTGTTTTGCTATACTTAAAAGCTTATCTCAACTTTCTCTTTTCTTTTTAAATGTAGCATTTTCATACAAAAAGAAAAAGACACTAGCAAAAGCTGCTCATATTATAGCAGCTATTATTAATAATCATATTTGCATAATAAAGTTATATTATAAATTAAAATTTTTTAATTTATAAAATATTTTAAAGATATACTTACTATACTATAAATAAACTATAATAAATATTATAGGACAATATATCTTATCAAAAAATGTATTTTTATTGAATAAATTGAAAATCAGGTAATTTTTTTAATTTATAGACTTTTTTTGTCTTTTTTAACCTAATTAACTACTTAATATTTTTTAATTTAATTTTATAAATATTTTATAAATATTATTTCATTACTATTTTCTTACCTAAATTTTTAGGTAATTTTATAATATGTAAATTTATAAAAAATACAAGATTTTAAATAATAAAAAAATATTACTTTTTTAAAAAAGTAATATTTTTTTATTAATCTTCATCAGGAAGAACAAAACCTCTTTCTTCTCTAATTTTAGTTGCAACATTTGTTGGAACTTCTTCATAATGATCAAATTCCATTGCATAAGTTGCTCTACCTTGAGAAGCAGATCTTAATTCAGTCATGTAACCAAACATTTCTGATAATGGAACAAAAGCTGTAACAATTTTAGCTTGACCTCTATCACCCATTTCTTCAATTCTACCTCTTTTTGAATTAATTTGACCTATAATATCACCCATATATTCTTCAGGAGTATTAACTTCAACTTTCATTATTGGTTCAAGTAAAGTAGCTTGTGCTTTTCTACATGCTTCTTGGAAAGCTTTAGATGCAGCTAATTTAAATGATAATTCAGATGAATCAACATCATGGAAAGAACCAAATGTAAGAGTAGCTTTTATATCAACCATTGGATAACCAGCAACAAAACCTCTTGCATAAGCTTCATTTAAACCTTTTTGTACACCTGGAATATATTCTTTTGGTATAACTCAACCAACAATTTTATTTACAAATTTATTAGTAGGTTTTTCTTTTAATTCAGCAGCAATATCCTCTTCATCCATTTCTTTATATGGTTCAAAAGTTATTACAACATGACCATATTGACCTCTACCTCATGTTTGTTTTGAATATTTATGTTCAACATCTTTAGCAACTGTTTTAATTGTTTCTCTATATGAAACTTGAGGAGCACCAACATTACATTCAACATTAAATTCTCTTCTCATTCTATCAACAATAATATCAAGATGTAATTCACCCATACCTGAAATAATTGTTTGACCAGTTTCTTCATCAGTATGAACTCTAAATGAAGGATCTTCTTCAGCTAATTTATTTAAAGCAACACCCATTTTTTCTTGATCTGCTTTTGATTTTGGTTCAACAGATATAGAAATAACTGGTTCTGGAAATTCAATAGATTCTACTAGAAATTTATCATTTACATCACAAAGTGTATCACCTGTTTTTGTTCATTTAAGACCAACAACAGCACCAATATTACCAGCAGTAATTTCAGAGATTTCAACTCTATCATTTGCATGCATTTGTAATAATCTACCCACTCTTTCTTTTGAACCAGTAGTAGCATTATAAATATATGAACCTGATTTTAATGTACCAGCATAAACTCTTGTAAATATTAATTTACCAACAAAAGGATCAGTAGCAACTTTAAATGCAATAGCAGCTAAAGAAGAGTCATTAGCAACAGGAATTTGTTTTATAACTTCACCTGTATCAACATCTTTTGCATCAATCATACCACCATTTACATCAAGTGGAGATGGTAAATATTCAACTGCAGCATCAATAACCATTTGTACACCAATATTTTGAAGAGCTGAACCACAAGTTACAGCATATAATTCATTATTACAAATAGCAATTCTTAAACCTTTTTTAATTTCATCAACAGATAATTCACCTTCTTCAAAGTATTTATTCATTAAATCATCATCCATTTCTGCAACTTTTTCCATAAGTTCAAGTCTATATGCTTCACATTTATCTTTGATATCAGCAGGAATTTCAATTTCAGTAATTTTTTCACCAGAATCACCTTCAAAGTGATATGCTTTCATTTCTACAATATCAACAATACCTTCAAAAGTTTCAGCAGCACCAATAGGATATTGAATAGCAACTACTTTATTTCAAGCAAGTCTTTTTTTGATAGAATCAATTGTCATATCAAAATCACCACCCATTTTATCCATTTTGTTTACAAATGCTATTCTAGGAACATTATATTTATCAGCTTGTTTCCAAACAGTTTCTGATTGAGGTTCTACTCATTGAGAAGCATCAAAAACAGCAACTCAACCATCTAAAACTCTAAGAGATCTTTCTACTTCAATAGTAAAATCAACATGTCAAGGAGTATCAATAATATTTATTTGATAACCTTTCCAGAAACAAGTTGTAGCAGCAGAAGTAATTGTAATACCTCTTTCTTGTTCTTGTTCCATCCAATCCATTGTTCATTCACCATCATGAGTTTCTCAAATTTTATGAATTTTACCTGTATAGAATAAAATTCTTTCAGTTGCAGTAGTTTTACCAGCATCAATATGGGCAATAATACCTATATTTCTTATTTTGTCTAATGACACTTTTTGATCAGCCATAGATTTAAATTTATTAAAATTAAATATTTTTTGTATAATTAACAAAAATTTAGTACTTTTATATTTGGAAGTACGCGCGCAGATTTTATACAAAACACTAAATAAGTCAAATTTAAACAAAATAAAAAAGTATATAAAATATACTTTTAAATATCATCAAGTTTTAATTTTTTTAACTTAATTAAAACCTCACTAATTATAAATTCTGAAATATTTTGAGATTTTGATAAACTAATATTAATATTTATATCATTTAAAAATAACATAAATACTTTTGATATAAATATTATAATATCTTCTTGACTTTCTAAAAATCAAATTAATCTCTTTGTTAAGACACTAGAATATTCAATTGAAACTGAATTAACAATATCATCAATCCATAAATTTATTCTATTTTTAACTTCTAAATCAATTGTACTATTATTAAATTCTTTTCTTATTTCAGTTTTATAATTAAATTCTATATATTCTTTATTTCAAATTTCTCTAATTTTATTAGAAATATCAATATAAACAAGAGAAATAATACCTAAAATAAAATTTGATGGATATCATTTATGTATTAATCAAATTAAATCATCAAGTATTCATCTAAACCTATCATCTACAATTATATGAACTAAAAATCAAGCTAATAACATATCATATGTCTTAGCTTTTTTTTCATCTTTTTGAGTTCTTTTTATTCAAGCTGCAGATTTTGCTGCTTGTTTTTTATATTGTTCAGAAACTTCCTTTACTTGTTCAACAGAAGCTCATCAATCTTCAGAAACTCATTCACTAGGTATGTAATCTTCTAATCACATTTATTTTTAAATAAAAAATAACTATTATTATAATAACATATTTAATTTATTTTCTCAAATTTTATTAAAAATATATTTTAACACATCTATCAATATCCTGATTATCCTTAAAAAATTCAAATTTCAAATTTTGTTTTTCTAAAAATTCTATAGCAATTTCTTTTTGATCAAAACCTATTTCTATAAATAAAACTAAACTTTCAATATTATAAATACTTTGTAATTCAAAAATTTGATAAATTAATTTTTCATACAATTCAAAACCTGTTTTTTCTCATCAATATAAGGCTAAATCAGGCTCAAAATTAATAGTTTCTTCATCCATATTTTTAAAATCTCAATTTTTTATATAAGGAAGATTTGCTGTGATAATCAAATTATCTAAATTTAAATCTCAATTTGGACTTAAAAAACTTGTATCAAATTCAAAATTATCTAATAAATTTCAATTTATTAATTTTATATTTTTTTCTAAATTATGTCTTTTTATATTAATTTTAGCAACTTCCAAAGCATCTTTTGAAATATCTATTGCATAAGCTTTTTTCAAAAAGTTACCCCCCTCTGTTAATAAGTTTTTTAATATTGATATAGGAATACAAGAACTTCAAGTTCAAATATCAATATATAAATCTGGTACTGATGACTCTAAAACCTGATCTACCATAATTTCAGTATCATTTCTAGGAACTAGAACTCTAGAATCAACATAAAAATCAAATCAAAAAAATTCTGCTTTGTTTAAAATATATTCTATTGGTTCTCAACTAACTAATCTAGCAAAATGTTTTTCTATTTTTCAAATAAATTTATCATCAATATTATTACTTAAAAATAACTGGCTTTTATCTAAACCAGTTACTAATTCTAAAACTTTTAAAATATTATTTTGTGATATTCAAAGCTTAATTCAAAAATTAATTATTTCTTGTTTTTTCATTATTCAAATTCTTTTCTAGAAAAGATTAAAACTGTAAAATAAAGTAAAATTATTATAAAAACTAAAGAATAAAAAGTATTTTCTAATAAAAATATATTTGATATAAATTTTGGAGAACCAATATAATTTTTAATATTTAAAGCTTCCAATGGAGGAAAAAATAAATTTACAGCTTCTATAGTTTTTAATAAAATTTCATTTTTTAATCTTAATGCCATATCTATCAGTAAAGAAAAACTATGTCAAATAAGATAAACCATAAGTGAAATCAAAATTGTCATTATATTTGACATAAAAGTTGAAAAGAAAAAAACCAATACTAATAATATTTCTAATTTTAAATATGTAAAAAGAAGAGACATAACTATTAATTTTGTTATTTCTATATCTTTCAAAAACAAAATAAATAAAAATAATAATGACTGAAATAATATAATTAAAAAAATAGTAGCTGAGAAACCTAAAAATTTTCATAAAATAAATTCATATCTTTTTATTGGTTTACTTAAAATAAGAAAAATAGTTTTCCCTTCTATTTCTTTAAAAAGTAACTGACTTCATACAAACAAAACTCATATTATTCAAAAAATTTCTATCATTGCCAATCAAAAATCAACAATTATTTTATTATCATCTCAAATTGTTAGTTTTCATAAAGAAATTGAAAAAACAATAAAAGCAAAAGCAAAAAATAAAATTAAATACAAAAACTTATTTCTTACAATTTCTCTAAAAGTATTAAGTGCAATATTAAACATAGTTTTAATCAAATTTATAATCTAAAAATTCTTTATTTCCATTAACAAAAGAAAGTATATCTATACTCTTTTTTCATTCAAGTTTTACTTGTTTTAAAAGTAAAATTTTATTATCATTACATATTATTCAAATATTTTTTTTGTCTATTTTTTCAACTTTCCCAGGTAATAGTTTCCCAAAGTCTTGAGGTACTGGTAGCAAAATAATATCTTCTAAATTTAACTTTTTTCCTTTATAGTAAGTATAAATTCAAGGCCAAGGATAATAAGCTCTAAATTTATTATATATTTGTTTTCAAGATTCTTTTAAAAAATTTATTTTTCAATCAGTTTTTAAAATTTTAGAACAATAAGTTGCTTTAGAATCATCTTGTTTTTTTCATAATATTGTTCAATTTAATACTCATCTTAAAGTATCTACTAATAACTTAGGTCAGAATTCTTCAAATTTCTTAAATAAATCTATAGTTGTATAATTTTCTCAAATTTCAATTTCTTGCACTGATAAAATATCTCATTCATCCATTCCTTCAGACATATACATAATTGTAAGTCAAGTTTTCTTATCTCAAGATTTTATAGATTCTTGAATAGGACTTGCTCATCTATAAGCTGGTAAAATACTTCAATGAATATTTATACATCAATTTTTAGGAGCTGCTAAAACCTCTTTTGGAACAATTTTTCAATATGCTACAACAACTATAAAATCTAAATCTAAAGAATTTAATTTTCTAAAAAATTCTTTATTATCTTTTATTTTATTTGGTTGTAATATTTCTAAATTATTGTTTTCAGCTACAATTTTTACTGGAGTTTTTTCTAATATCTTTTTTCTTCAAACTGGTTTATCTGGTTGAGAAACCACTAGCTTCACTTCAATATTATTTTTAAAATCTTCTAATAAAGATTTTAAAATATTAGCAGAAAAATTTCAAGTTCAAAAAAATGCTATTTTTATCTTTTTTTCCATATTTTTATTTTTTTATTTCTAAAGTTTTTTCTTTTCAATTAAAATCAAAAGTTAGCTTTAATAAATTAGAATTAATATTATCACTAAAACTTTTTCTTCATAAAATATTATTTATATAAATTGAATCTAAATCATTATTTTTATCTGTACTAATTTTTACTAATCTTAAGTAATTTTGTTTTTTATGATCTAAATTATTTTCTGAAAAATAATCTAAATTTATATTATTAAGTATTTGTCATGAATAAGTAGAATTAACTCTATATTTTTTAAATTTATAAAGTCATATATCCATTTTTGAATCTCATGAAATTATATAATCTTTTAATTTTTTATCATTAGCATAAACAATAATATTCAATGCATCATTTGTATTTCATAAAGGATTTAAAAATAATTGTCAACTTCAAGTATCATAATTTATTGTTCAACTAAATTCTAAAATATTATTTAAATTTAAAGTATTTTCATAATCATACATAAAAAGTGATCATTTTTTTAAAAATAATTTATAATCTAAAATATCTTTATTCTTAATCTTTTTATCCAAATCTAAAATATCTTGTTTAACCATATCAACTCAAGTATTTAAATTAGTTTGATCTATAAATCAAAAAAAGTAAAAAACACTTGAAGTTGATATAATTATTAAAATTGAAGTAACAACAAGTAATTCTATAAATGTAAATCAATTATTCTTTTTTTTCATAAAATAATACTTATTTTTTTATATTTTTTAACACAATTCTAATTATTTCATTTATAAATATAACTACAAAAATAATAATTACAAATACAATTATTTTTCAAGTTTTATCTAAAAATAAAGCTGTAACTCAAAATATAAAAGAAAATGAAAAAATAATAGTTAATACTTGTTTTTTTGAAAGTCATATATCTAAAAGCCTATGATGTAAGTGAGTAAAATCTCATGATAAAGGACTCTTTTTATTATATATTCTCCTTATAATCACATAAACTGCATCAACAACATATATTCAAAAAACAACTAAAACAGTAGCTATTTTTCAACCTGAAATAATTGCTAATGAAGCCAACATAAATCATAAGAACATAGTTCAACTATCTCCCATCAATACTTTACTTTTTATATCAAAATAAAAAAATGGTATAAGTATTCAAACTAAAATTATTGATAATTTCATTATGAAAATAGCATTTTCTATTCATCATTCATAATTATCCTTATTAAATAATATATATCAAAGTAGAAATAATATAAAAAATGATATTATTGATAATCAAGATGTATTTGCTTGTATTCAATCTGACCAATTTAAAGCATTAAAAATAAATACATACCAAATAATTGTAAAAATAAGTGGAATAATATAAATTGTATGATTTAATATTTCAAAATTATAAGTTTGCAAATCAATAATTCATCAAAAAACATTTGAAATATATCATATTTTTATAGATGTTATTCATATAACAGCTCAAATTATAATCTGAATAATGAGTCTAATTTTTGCACTTACATCCAATCTATCATCTATAAAACTAATAATAGTAACTATTCATCAAAAAAACCATAATAAATAAAGTTTATAATTATGCTCTACAAAAAAATAACTTACAATAAAAAATACAATAAAAAAAATAATTCAAACTCAATATGGTATTGGATCTCTTTTTTTTCAATATTTTTTAGGATTGTCTAATATGTCCAATTTATAAAATAACTTAGAACAAAGGAAAATAAAAGACAATGATAATAAAAATGAGACAAAGAATGTAATAAAAATGTCTAACATAAATTTATATATTTTTTAAAATTTTTTAAATAAAATATAAAAACAGTAAATGGTAGTAAAGTATAACTAACATCAGTTCAAATAACTTTTTTATCCAAAAATCACAAATAAAGCAAATAAGCTGATCAAATAAAAATAAAAAATATTCAAACTAGATTTCAAAAATATCTTATTTTTTCATTATTTAAGATAAGAGAAATTGGAAATATAATAAATCATAATATTTGAATAAATACTCAAATATTAACTATTAAATCTAAATAATAATAAAAACTAAAAACTAAAATTCAAATAAAAGTCAAAAATTTATAATCAAGCCATTTAAATTTTGGATAAAATCATTTTATTATTGGCCAAAAAAACAATAATTGTGGTATTAAATAACTCCATTTTCAATCAATAATTCAAGCATATATTCATATAAAACCAAAAATCAAAAAACTTCAGATTTGAGAATATAAAGCTTTTTTATCTTCTTTTTTAGCATAATAATCTCACATCATCATCACAAACATATCTCACAAAAAGTGAAACATAAAAACCAAACCAACTTCTAGTAAGCTTCAAGAATTAGTTTTATAAATAATAAAAAGGCAGATTATAAAAATAATATAAATCCACCAATTTTGTTTACTAAAAATTTTTATCTCTTTTAATAATAAATTCATTTTTTATTCTTTTATTTTTCTAAAAACTCAATCATCTCACTTTTCTACATTATCTATATCAAAAACTTCTCAATTCATTGTAATATATACTCAATATTGTTCATTTTTAGATAAAATATCTAATACTCCTAATGTATATCAAATATTAAATTCTGCATCTGAATCTTTCATAGAATATGGTCTTGCAGCTCACACTAAGATTACAACTTTATTTTTTATATTTTCTAAAACTTTTCAAGTTTCTATCATAGTATCTGTTCAATGTGTAATAATTACCTTATCATTAGATATTTCTAAAATTTCTTCTTTTACTTTCTTTCTATCTTCATCATTCATATCCAAACTATCTTTTCTTAAAACCTCTATTATTTCATACTTCCAATTAGCTAGATTTTTATCAAGAATATTACCAACAATAGGATTTCAAGGTTCTACATCATAAATTCATTTTCAAACTCAATAATCTTTATCTATTGTTCATCAACAAGTTAAAAATGTTACTTTTTTCATAATTTTTATTTTATACTATTTAAAATATTATTAATCTCATCAAAATCTCAATCTCAAGTAATTACTATATCATATCTTTTTTTGTATTCTTCTAACAATTCATCTTCTTTATCATTTAAAAATCAAATACTAATTAAATTTTTATAATCAAATCAATCTACCATATGATGATCTCATAAACTATCTCAAAGCAAAATTACATTTTTTCTATTTTGAATCTTTTTATAAATTTCTGGTTTTTCTTTTAAAACAGTTTCATCTTTATTAAAACTATGAATTATTGGTTGTTTATATCAAATAGCTTTTCAATCTTCATCCCAAATAAAATTATTTGAAATAATTTTTATATTTGAAAAATTTAAATTATGATTTTCTAAAATAGATTCTATAGATTCTAATCATAATCAACTAGCTGAAATAATAATTACAGGAATATTACTTTTAAAAGTAAATTCAAAAAAATCTTTTATTCAATCTCTAAATTCAATTAAATCTGTTTTTCATATTTCTTTTAAAATATCTTTACTTAATCAGTATTTTATAAATAAATTAAAACTTTTTTTCCACCATTCTGTCATATATTTTTTCTTCTTCTCTAATGGAATATTAGGATCTTTTTCTATAGGATAATATTTCTCAAATAATTTAGTATCATCAATAGCACATTGTTCTCATAATAATCAATCTTTTCATCTAACTACAGAAACTAAACTTGGAGTTTTTATTCAATTCACAAAAGCCTTAGTCAAAGTATTATCAAAATCAGCTAAAATATGAAGATTTTTTATTCAATCTTTTTTTATATTTTCTAAAGTTTTTTCTAGATTATTTTTATCAGAGTATATTATTTTATACATTACCATATTTATCATTCAATTATAATATTTAAACTACTTAACAATAAAATAGCATTTTCTCTACTAAATTTTGTTTTTTCTAAATTATTTAAATTAGGATCAATATAAAAATTTGAAGATCCTATTAAATTAGCATTTTTTAAATTTGTTTGATTAAAAATTGTTTTTTCTAAATTACAATAAGAAAAATTTGAATTTTCTAAATTAGTTTTACTAAAATTACATTCTTTTATAAAAGAATCTTCAAAATTTATATTTTTTAAAATCATTTGATTAAAAGAACATAAATCTATATTACAATTTAAAAAATTAAAATTTGATAAAATAGTATTTATTAAAGTAAAATCCAATCACATAATTTTTGATTTTATAAAATACACATTATTAAATGTTGTATTTTTTATACTAATATTTGATAAATTACATTTTTCAATTTTACAATCAGAAAAATTTTTCAAACTAAAATTTTCTCCTGAAAAATCAATTCAAATAAAATGCATATTAAAAATATCCTTATTTTTTATAATTTCCTGAAAATTTTGATTAGTTATTTTTTCCATAATTAAGTTTTTACTTTTCATTATAAAACATATTTTCCTTTTCTGCTTTTTCAAAATATATATCTAATACTTTTTCTAATCAAAATTCTGAATATACTTTTGAATATTGATTTTCTTTTGTCTTTTCTAAATTATAATTCCACTTCCTCCAACCTTTTCATTTTACTATAACATTTTGAATAATAGGATGAATTTTATCTAAGGAATATACAAATCTTGCCTCTTTAGAAGCTTTTGATTCATATTCTTTAATTAAATCAAGTATATTTCATAAAATATTTCAAAACTCTTTTTCTAATCTATTAATAGCATCTTTTTCTCTTTTTTCCTTAGTTTTTAATCATTCCAAATCAATAACAGCTATTGTATCTCAAGCATATATTTCAACTAAATCATGAATTAAGGCAAATTTAATACATTTTTCTAAATTTAATTCTGGAAAATCCTCAGAAAAAACTATAGTCATCATTGCTAAATGATATGAATGTTCAGCATCATTTTCCTGTTTTCAATTTTTCAAATAAATAGCTCTATCTATATCTTTCATTTTATCTATTAATTCAATGAATTTTAGTTTATTTTGTAGATTTTTTATCATAATAATTATTATATTTCAATTATTTTTTAATACTTTGTTAAAATTATTTTCTTATCAAATCATCCTCTTAATTTATATTTTTCTTGTTTTACTTTATTTATTTCATTAATATCAATATTTTTTTCTTTTAAAATAGCATCTATAACTTCATATAAATCTGCTATTTCTGTTTTTAATTCTTTATCATTTGATGAATTTAATATTTCTTCTGCTTCTTCAACTACTTTTTTAAATAAAAAAGATAAATATTCTTCTTTAGAAGCAATATAAAATTCACAATTTTCTCATTTTCTTTTTATAATTTCAGGTATTTTATCCCTAACTAATTTATCTATCATAAATTATTAATTATTTATAAACTGGAAATCTCTCACACAATTCCAAAACTTCTTTTTTCAAATCTTCTAATTTTCCTAAAAATTCTTTATTTTCAAAAATTTCCATATTTGATTTATCTTCTACTTTTGAATCATATCATTTAAATTCTTTTAAAACCTTTATTGTTTCAGTAAAGATTTTAGCTATTTTTTGCATTTCAGTTTCTTTCATTCATCTTGTTGTAGCTGCTGGAGTTCATAATCTTATTCAACTTGGATCAAGAGGTTTTCTTGGATCATAAGGAATCATATTTTTGTTTGTAGAAAGCCCTACTAATTCCAAAGCTCTTTCAGCTTCTTTTCAAGTTACTCAAAATGAAGAAAAAACATCTACAAGCATTAAATGATTATCAGTTCAACCTGAAACAATTTTAAATCAATTTTCTTGTAAATCTCTAGCTAAAATTTTAGCATTTTTTACTACTTGCTTAACATATTCTTTAAATTCTGGTTTTAAGGCTTCTCCAAAAGCTACAGCTTTTGCTGCTATTAAATTCTCATGAGGACCTCATTGAACTCCTGGAAAAACTGCTCTGTCTATTTGTTTTGCAAATTTTTCTTTACACATAATCATTCAACCTCTTGGTCATCTTAATGTTTTATGAGTTGTAGTTGTAACTATATCACAAATTAAAACTGGATTTTCTAAAACTCCTCATGCTATAAGCCCAGCAATATGAGCTATATCAGCCATTAAAATAGCTCCTACTTTGTCAGCTATTTCTCTAAATCTTTTCCAATTAAAATCTCTAGAATAAGCAGAAAATCAAGCTAAAATCATTTGAGGTTTTTCTTTTAAAGCTATTTTTTCTACTTCATCCATATCTATTTCTCAAGTTTCTTTGTCTACAAAATAAGGAACAATTTCATATAAAATACCTGAAAAATTAAGAGGATGACCATGACTCAAGTGTCAACCTTGATCTAGACTAAAACCTAAAACTTTATCTCCTGGTTTTAAAACTCCTAAATAAACAGCCATATTAGCTGGACTTCAACTTAAAGGTTGCACATTTACATGTTCAGCTTTAAAAAGTTTTTTAGCTCTTTCTATAGCCAAGCTTTCCACTTCATCAATTACTTCACATCATCCATAATATCTTTTTTTAGGATAACCTTCAGCATATTTGTTTGTTAATACACTTCAATTAGCTTCTAAAACTTCTCTTGAAACATAATTTTCTGAAGCAATTAATTCTATTTCAGTTTCTTGTCTTTTAGCTTCTTTTTCTATTAAGTTAACTAATATAGGGTCATTTGTTTTTAGCATAATATTTAATTAAAAATTATTAATTATAATATAGTCTAAATAATAAAAAAAGCTAGATTATCTAGCTTTTTTATGTTAAAAATTATTTATTTAAACTTCATGTTAAAATAGTTCAAGTATTTGTTATTCATCTTTCTTTTTTTAATTTACTCCACTTTTCTTTTACTTTTTTTATATTATCTAAATTTATAAAGTCTTTTAAAACTTTTTTTGCTACATCAAGTTGTCTATCAAAAATATTTTTAAAATCATCTTTAGTAAAATCTACTTTTACATCAGGTTTTATTCAAATTCAATCTATATTTTTATGATTTGGAACAAACCATTTAGCAATTGTTAATTTCAATAAACTTCAATCATCCAAAGAAAAAGGCTCTTGAACTGATCATTTTCAATAAGATTTTTCTCAAACCAATATTGCTTTTTTATTTTCTTTTAATGATAATGAAGTTATTTCTGAAGCTGATGCAGAATTTCAATTTATTAAAATAACTATTTTTCAATTATATGGTTTGTCATAATTTAAACTTAAATACTTATTATTTTCTAAACTATTTCTATATTTTGTTTCTACTAATGTTTTTCAATTTTCAATAAAATTTGATAATATTTGAACTGCAGATTGTAAATATCATCATCAATTATCTCTTAAGTCTATTATTATTCAATCTTTCTTTTTAAATTTATCTAAAGCTTTTTCAAATTCTTCTGAAGAATTTTCTCAAAACATATTTAAAGCAATGTATCAAATATCATTATATGTTCATGTAAAAGTTTTTGTTTCAACTGAAGGTATTTTTATTTTTTCTCTTTTAACTTTTATATTTAAAACATCTTTTTCTCAATCTCTTAATATTTCTAAATCAACATTTGTTCAAGAGGGTCATTTTATTTTATTAACAGCATCAAACAAATCCATTCATCAAAGTTTCACATTATTTGCTTTTATAATAATATCATCTTTTTTTATTCAAGCTTTTTTAGCTGGTGATCATTTTATAAGTCTATCAACTTTTACTCATATTTCTGTTTTTTCAACAACAGCACCTATTCATTCAAAATCTCAAGCTAATACTGCATTAAATTTTTTAGTTTCTTGACTATCCATAAATTCACTATGTTTATCTCAAAGAGATTTTATCATTCATTTTATTGCTCAATTAACCAATTTTTTATTATCAACTGAATCAATATTATAATAATTATTTTTTAATAAATTATATACCTTATAAAATTCACTTAAATCTAAATTATTACTAACTATATTAGAATTTTTAACAAAGCTTTTAACAAAATATTGTTTTATTCATGCTGAAAAAAACACACCTAGTAAAAAAAATGTTAAAATTAAAATAAAAAAAGTTAAAAAACTTCTTATTTTATTATTTTTTTTATCAATCATTGTTTATATCTATAAAATAAAATTATATAAAGAGAGTAAAAAAAAATCAAAAAAAAACAAGTCAATATAAAATATTTTTTATAGTTAAAAAAATGTTAATTTTTATTTTTATACTTATATATTCAATATAATTTTTATTATTTAAAATAATGTATTTAAATAATAAAAATATAAATGCTTTTATAAAGCCATTTTAACATTTTAACATTTTTTATATTATTATTACTAAATTAAAATTATATCATATATACTTATAATAATATATAATTAACATATAAATAATTATTTTTTTGTTTTATAATAAAAAATATGATATATTATATTTAATAATAATTAAATAATTTATTTAAATATGATTTTTGATTTCTTAAAAAAACAAAAAAAGCCTGATTCAATGAAAAAATTGACTCAAGTTATGATTATGAATTTAAATATTTCAGAAGAACAAAAAAGTTTATATTTACAAGCTATTGATATTTTAAATGAAAAAGAAATTACAGAATTATATAAAAATTGGTCTAATTATATAAAAAATCTTGAACTAAAAGAAATTGAAGATATTAGAAAATCTAGTTTTACAGAAATTAATTGACTTAGAAAAAAAGAAGCTTTAGAAAAGAAAAAAGATATAAATACTTTTAATTTTTTATTTAATAACATATAAAAATGAAAACAATTTGATTAAAAAATAATTTAGAAAATAAACAAGAAAATTTAGAAAATTTATTAATTTGATTAAATAAAAAATCTAAAAAAAATTTAGATAATTATATTTCAGCTTATGAAATATGAAAAAATAAAGAAATTAATAAAATTTACACTACATTAACAAGAACAGCAGAAATAGAAAAAGATTCAATAAAAAAAATTAATAATTTTTTTATTGAATCTTTAGAAAAAAGTTCTAATCCTAAATCAAAAATTATTTTAGATAAATTATCAAAAATAGCTTAATTATTTTATTTTAAAAAACTGAAAAAATGCCTAAATATAAAGTATCAGTTTCAAAAGATCAAAAAAAATATTCATTGGTCTTTAATGCTTCTTCTCAATTGGAAGCAAAAGAAAGAGTACACAATCAGTGATACTCTGTTTTAGGTATTGAAGAAATAAAATTAGATAATTTAAAATGAAAAAAAATAATTTTTAAAGCATTAAAAGATGATAAATTAAAGAACTGAAAAATTATATGAAATGATTTATTTAAAGTTTATTTAAAATTAAAAGATTGACTTTGATATGATGTAAAAGAATTATATTTTCAAGATGATGAAAATTTATCTCAAGAGGAAAAACAAAAAATTTTAGATAAAATTATTAAACAATATAATTTATTTCATGAAATAAATTCAAAGAAAAAAAATAAAATAAAAACTAAATCAGAAGAATATAAAGAAAAAATAGAAAATAATGAAACTAAAACAGATAGTTTTTACTTAAAAAAAGAATTAGAAAATAGTTATAAATTATTACAATTTGTACTTGAAAAATTTAAAATTATTTTTGAAAATAAAAATTTTTGAAATTTAGATCCAATAAAAGTTCAAAAATTAAAAGAAATATATAATTCTTTAGTTTTATTAAAAACATCAACAAATATAAGTAAAATAAAAGAAGTTTCAGAATTAGCTTTATTAAAATTATGAGAAATTGAATTATTTTTATTAGAGGAAAAAAAAGATGAATCTGTAGAAAAACTTTTAAAACAGACTAATGCTTTATTAAAAAAACTTTGATCAAAAGAGAAATTTATTCCAAAAGAACAAGATTTTTTATATCAGTTTAATTTAAAAATAGAAAAACTTAAAAATCAACTAAAAAATTTTAAAGAATTTTTTAAGAAAAAAAAGAAAATAATTGATAAAAGATCAAGTTTTTATTTAAATACTTTACTTTGAATAAAAAAATATAAAGATAAAAAAAATGAAAATAATTTAAAAATTTTAAAAAATTTATATGTATTTATTTTTCCTTTTGGTAAATTAAAAGAAAAGAAAGATAAAATATTAATTGAAAGAAGATTAATAAATAGTAATTTAATTTTATTAAAATCTAAAATAGATAAAAATATAATTTCTTATACAAAAATAAAGAGATGATATAATTATTTTATAGATAAAATATTATTATTTTTTAAAAATATTAGATGATACTTATTTTTAGTAATATTTTTCTATGGTTTATTGTTTTTAGTAACATTATTTTTAAGTTATTATAATATTTTAAATTTATGATATTTAATTGATAGTATTAATTATAGATGAGTATTTTATTTTATAATCTTTATATTTATTTATTTAGCAATGTATTTAAGTAGATGAATATTTACATTAATAATAAATTTATTTTTAGTATTTATTTTAATTATTTTTTGACTTATAAACTTTTAAAAAAAGCTTTTTATTGAAAAAAAAGCTTTTTTTAATATTATATTTGTAATAAAATTAATATTTATTTATATGAATATATTACTATTTTTTGTAAATATAATATTTTGACTTATTTTTTATATTTTTTATTTAGATTCAAATTGATGAAAAATATTAAATTATAATTTTGATTGAAATATTATATTTAATAGTTTAAGTTGAAATTTATTAATAGAATCAATAATATTTTTTATTATTTGATTTTTTTCATTTTTTTTATATTCAAATACATTTGTAAAAACTGATAATAAGGATGAAAATAAAAAAATAAAAAGTATTAATTTGGCTTATATTACAGATATAATTCAAAATTTTTTTAGACAGTATTTATATTATATATGATTGATATTTGCATATAGTGCTTTTTATTTTATTTTAAAATATTTTTGATATAATAATTTTTCTTATTTTGTTTTAACTTTAAATTTTATAGTATTATTTTTATTTTTAACTAGAAAAAATTTTTTATTATTTAGAGATTTTATAAAAATAAATACTATATTGTTTTCTTTTTATTATATTATATTTTTTATATTAACTTATTTTAATATTTGATTTTTTTTAACAAAGATAGATATAATTAATTCAATTTTAATATTTATATTCTTTTTACTTACTTTTTATAATGATAGGTTTTTATCAAAAAATAAAAAAAGTGATATAGCTATTGTATCAAATTTTTTTATATATTGTTTATTGTTTTTAAGTTATTATCTTTTTAGAGAAAATATAAAACTTTGAATTTCAATTCTTTTATCTTCAACATTTTTATTTACATTTATTTATTATTTTATTACAAAAATTAACTTTTTTAAAAATAGTAAATATATTTTAAATGCTATTTCTATTATAATATCTTATATCTCTTGAATATCTTCAATTTATTTAATTTTACATAATACTTTTATAATATTTTCAATATTAAATTTGATATATATAAGTATTTTTAATTTTTTAATTCACTATAAATATCAAAATTATGTATCATATTTATATTCAATTATTTTGTTTTTATTTTTAGTTTTTTATTTTTATTTTAAACAATTATTTTTACTTGATAGTTGATTTATATTTTTATGATTATGATTTGCTTTAGCATGAGAAATAATAATTTATAGTTATTTTTATGATTTTAAATATGAATTTGATTATTATTTTTTATATACAATTTCTTATTTGATAAGTTTTTTTGTTATTGTCTACTATTTTTATGCTTTTAGCTTTGATTTATTAACTTTAGGTATTATATTATTAATATGTTCAATGATAGCTTTTTGAAGTTATTTTAAACTTAGACAATTAAATTTTAAATTAAAATAAAAATGTTAAAAATAGAAAAAAATATAAATAAAATAAAACAATCAAATTTATTTTATTTAATAGAAAAAAAATCAGATATAAAGATTTTAGAGGAATTAAATATAGAATGATTAGAATTAAATCCAAATATTTTATCTAAAATAAAACAAGTTTTTAAGGAATGAAAAAATAATTCTCTAGATTTTTTTCTATGAGACAATATATTTGAAAAACTTATAGTTATATTTTATTTAGATGATTCTAAACAAGATTTAGTTTATTTTGCTTCAAATATATTTAGAGATTTTAAACAAAATAATTTAACAATTTGTTCAAATAATGATAAAAGTTTGTTAGATTTATTAGATTTATCTATTTTATCAAGATATAAATTTACTAAATATAAAACAGAAGAAAGTAAAAAAGATAAAATAAAAGTATTATTAACAAATCAAAACTGAAATAAAAATACTGTAAAATTATCAGCTAAATCAGAAAAAAAATCAGATATAGATTATTTAATAAAAAAATTGGAAAATAGAAAAAAAACTTTAGATAATATAGTATTTGCAAGAGATTTATGAACTATGCCAGCAAATGAACTTTATCCAGAAAGTTTTGCAGATATTGTAAAAAAGACAAAATTTAAAAATATAAAAGTAAAAATCCTTGATTATAAAAAAATTCAAAAGTTAGGATTAGGTTTAATTGAAGCTGTATGAAAAGGATCTATTCATAAACCTAAAGTTGTTATTTTAGAAAAAATTATAAATAAAAAATATCCTACTATTTGATTAGTGTGAAAATGAGTTACTTTTGATACTGGTTGAATTCAAGTAAAACCATGAACTTCAATGTATGAAATGAAATGAGATATGTGCTGAGCTGCAAATGTTTTTTCTATTATGAAGCAGTTAGATAAAAAAGATCTAAAAGTAAATATAGTTGCTTGTTTAGTTTTAGCTGAAAATCATATTTCTTGAGAAGCATATAAACCAAGTGATATTTTAAAATCATATTCTTGAAAAACAGTTGATGTTATTCATACAGATGCAGAATGAAGACTTGTTTTGGCAGATTGAGTTTCTTATATTTCAAAAAATTATAAAACTACTAAAATAATAACTATAGCAACTTTAACATGAGCTTGTATGGTTGCTTTAGGTTTTAGATATGCTTGAATTATGTGAACAGATAAGAAATTAATAAAGAAATTTTTAAAATATAGTGAAGAAAATTTTGAAAAATATAATAAATTACCTTTTGATAATTATTTTATAGAAAAAACAAAATCTGAAATAGCAGATTTAGAAAATCTAAATAGATGAGTTTATGCAGGTTCTACTATGTGAGCAGCATTTTTATCAAATTTTTTAATGAATAATGAAGATTATACTCATGTAGATATTGCTTGAACTGCTATAAATTCATTTGAACCATATTGACTTGCTAATAAATGAATGACTGGTTTTTGAGTAGATAGTGTGAGTAGTATTTTGGAAAGTTTAGATTAATATTTTAAGCAAAAAGAAAGGCCACCATTTCAGGTGGCATATAATGGTCTACTCTTTATTATCAGGTATGGCAATGATTATTGCTGAGATAGCAAAAACAACTGCTAGGCCTAGAAAATTAGGAGTTTTATAAGTAGGAATAATTCCTACAAAAGTGCTTATTCCACTTAGGAATGCAAAAAACAAAGCTAATTTTTTGTTTTGTTGTAACATTTTGTCCTCCTAGACAAAGTAGACTATACAAATAGCATAGTCCACCATTTTTATTTTTTTATAGAAAGATGGACTCTTACTATTTGTAATAATATTTTATCATAAAAGTTTTTTATTAACAAATATATAATGTTTAAATTCATAAAAGACATAATTGCTCCTAAAAAATGTTATTCTTGTGGAAAAGAATGACATTTTTTGTGTGAAGATTGTTTTGAGAAGATTGAGAAGCATTATTTTTTTGATGAGATTTGTTATGTTTGTAAAAAATACTCAAAAAATTTTGAAGTTCATGATTCTTGTAAAAATTATTCTCCCCTTCAAAGGGGGGATTCCTGAAAGGCAGAGAGGAGTATATTTTATGATAAAACAATAATTTTAACTCATTATAAAATAAAATTAATAAAAAAATTAGTAAAGGATTTTAAGTTTTATAATAAAAAAGATATTGCAGAGGATTTTTGAGAGCTTTTAATAGAAAAAATGATAAAACATATGCCAGATGAATTAAAAACATTTAAAAAGCAAGATTTTATAGTTATTCCTGCTCCAATGAATTTTTTTAGAAAACTAAAAAGATGATATAATCATTCTGAAGTTTTGGCAAAATATATTGCTTTGGATTTTTGATTTAAATTTGAAAAAAATATAATAAAAAAGATAAAAAATACTAGACAACAATCAAAACTAAAAAAAGAAAATAGATTAAAAAATTTAAATAATTCCTTTAAAATAAATAAAAATAAAGTAGACATTATAGACAATAAAATAATTATTTTGGTTGATGATATAATATCTACTTGAACTACAGTTAATGAAATTTCTAAACTTTTAAAAGAATATAATCCTAAAAAAATTATTGTAATAACAATTGCTTCTTGATATTAAAATTGTTAAAATGAAAAAAATATAGTAAGATATACATAATATAATTATATAATAGATATTTTATTATGGAATATTTAAAAGAACAAATAAAAAATAGAAAAGATGTTCCTAGTTTTAAAGATTATTGTTCTGAAGATGAATTATTAAAAAATTATGTAGATGATATATTATTAAATCATTGAATAGATGATGAAAAATGTAGCTGAGATAAAGTTAAAATTTGAAATATAAATAATAATAATATTTTCATTTATAAAGTAAGTGATAAATACATAAATGAATCAGAAGCATATATTTATTTATATATATGATGATTTAGAAAAAATAGTTATAAATTACATTTTACTTATAAAATTTCAGATATGATAACTTGAGATTTTAGTGATGATGATAAATTAAAAAGAGTTGAACATGTTATTTTGGATAAAAATATTTTTATTCAAGATAAAAAAACTAAAAAATGGAAATTATTATGAAATATAAATAAAGAATTTAACTATGAATTAGATAAAATTAAAAAACTTATTATTTTAGAATACTTAAATCCTAAAATCTTGTAAATTTTTAAAAATCAATATAATTAAAGCTTAATATTATTAAGTTTTTTTATATGTCAAAATTTTTAGAAGTAATTTGAGCAAGAACACATAATTTAAAAAATGTAAGTGTAAAAATTCCAAAAAATAAAATAACTGTTATTACATGATTGTCAGGAAGTTGAAAATCTTCTCTTGCTTTTAATACAATTTATAGTATTTGACAACAAAAATATTTAGAAAGTCTTAGTTCTTATGCTAGGATGTTTATTTGATGATTAAAAGAAGAAGCTATTGTTGATGAAATAAAGTGATTGTCTCCTACTATTGCTATTGAACAAAAAACTACTTCTAAAAATCCAAGATCAACAGTTTGAACAATTACAGAAATTTATGATTATTATAAGTTATTATATTTAAATGTAGCTGAAAGGAAATGTATTAAATGTTGATCAATAGTAAAAAAAGATTCATTAAATGAGCTTATAGATTTTTTATCTAATCAAGAAAAATGAAAAAAGTTTTTAATTAAATCACCTATTATATGAGATGAATTTATATGAAAGATATTAGATAAAAATATTTTTGATAAAATTAAAAATGAAGTCTTATGATTATGATTTATAAGATTTTCAATCAATAATACAGTTTTTACTATAAATTCAGAATTTACTAGTGATTTAGAATGAAATAATATAGACAATATAGACATTATTATAGACAGATTAATTATAAGTGATTATAATGATTTAAATTCATCAGATACAAAAAGGTTAAAAGATAGTTTATCTTTAGCTTTTAAAATATGACATTGATTAGTAGATATAGAAATACTTGAAGATAAAACTTATAAATTTTCAAATATATTTGTATGTTCCAATTGTTGACATATTCCTGAAAAATTGACTATATCTAGTTTTTCCTTTAATAGTCATAATTGAGCTTGTCCAAGTTGTCATGGTCTTTGACAAAAAATGGTATTTTTAGAAGAAAATATAATTAATCAAAATTTAAGTTTACTTGAATGAGCAGTAATTGCTCCTTGATTTTGAGGTAATTACTTTTTTGCTTTTTTAAAAGAAATAGCAAAAGATTATAATTTAAATTTGAATATAGCATATAAAGAATTATCAAAAAAAGAAAAAGATTTAATTTTATATTGAACATGAGATAAAAAATATGATATACATTATAAAAATGATTATAATGAAACAAAAACTTATAGTTCAAGATTTGAATGAGTTATAAATACATTAGAAAGAAGATATTATGATTGATGAAATGAAAAATGAAATTATGATGATTTTATTACAGAAATAGATTGTCCTAAATGTAATTGATATAGACTAAAAGAAGAAAGTTTATCTGTTTATTTAAATTGATTAAATATTTGAGAATTATCAGATTTATCAGTTGATAAAGCTTTAGATTTTTTAAAATGATTGAAATTATCCAAAAGTAATAAAGAATTAATATCAAAACCTTTATCCAATGCAATTGAAAGATTAGAATTTTTAGCTTGAGTATGATTAAATTATATAACTATTTCTAGAAAATCTTGAACTTTATCTTGATGAGAATCTCAAAGAATAAGATTGGCAACACAAATATGAACAAAATTAGAATGAATAATTTATATATTAGATGAACCATCTATTTGACTTCATCCTAGAGATAATGATATGCTTATTAATAATTTAAAGGCATTAAAAGATATTTGAAATACATTAATTATTGTTGAACATGATGAAGATATAATGCATCATGCTGATTATATACTAGATGTTTGACCTTGAGCATGAGTTGAAGGTTGAAATATTATTGCACAATGAAGTTTAGATGATATTATTAAAAATGATAAATCTGTAACAGGTCCATATTTAGAGAATAGTAAAGAATTAAAGTTAGATAGAATAGTAAAAAGAAAAAAAAGAGAATCTTTAGATGAATTATTAAAAAAATGAGAGGTTTTAAATATATATTGAGCAAAAGAACATAACTTAAAAAATATAGATGTAACTATACCATTAAAAAATTTTATAACTGTTACTTGAGTTTCATGAAGCTGAAAATCAAGTTTAGTAAATTCTATATTGGCAAAATATTTACAAAATAATTTAAATAGAGCTAAGCAAAAAGTTGGTAGAGTTGATAAAATAACTTGACTTAAAAATTTAGACAAAGTTGTTATAATAGATCAATCCCCTATTTGAAAAACTCCTAGATCAAATCCTGCAACATATACTTGAGTTTTTACATATATTAGAGAAGTTTTTTCTATGACTCAGGAAGCTCAAATTAGATGATATTGACCTTGAAGATTTTCATTTAATACAAAGTCTTGAAGATGTGAATCTTGTGATTGAGATGGTGTTAAAAAAGTTGAAATGCATTTTTTACCTCCAGTATATGTAGAATGTGAGGTATGTTTATGAAAGAGATATAATAGAGAGACTTTACAGATAAAATATAAATGAAAAACAATTTCAGATGTTTTAGATATGACAGTATCTGAAGCTTTAGATTTTTTCTCAAATCACCCTAAAATTATTAGAATATTAAAAACTATAAAAGATGTATGATTATGATATATAAAATTATGACAAGCTAGTACTACCCTTTCTGGTTGAGAATCACAAAGAATTAAATTGTCTACTGAATTGTCTAAAAGATCTACTTGAAAAACTTTTTATATATTAGATGAACCAACTACTGGATTACATTTTCAAGATGTAGACAAATTATTGTCAATATTACATTCTTTAGTAGACAAATGAAATACAGTTTTAGTAATTGAACATAATATGGATGTGATAATTAATTCAGATTATATTATTGATATATGACTAACATGAGGAGATAATGGTGGACAATTAATTGCAAGTTGAACAATACAAGAAGTCAAAGATAATAAAATTAGTTATACAGCAGAGGCAATTAGAAAATATTTAGATAAATAATTTTATATGTTGAAATATTTACAAAAAAATAAAGATATTACTTCCCTATCAAATTTTCATACAAAAGCTAATACAAAATATTATTTTGAGATAAATACTAATAATGATTTATCTAAATTAAAAGAAATAAATAGTTTTGCAAATAAAAATAAGTTAAAAATCTTATTTATATGAGCGGGGACTAATATGCTTTTTGCTTTTGATGAATATAATTGAGTTATTATAAAAAATAATTTAAGTGGTTGGAAATATGATAAAGAAATAAAAATATTAGAATCTTATTCTCAAGAATTAATTTCAGATATAGCAGAAAGTTTAGAAAAAGATTATGGACAAAAATTATGGCATAGATTTATTGGTTTACCATGAACTATATGATGAGCTATTTATTGAAATGCTTGATGTTTTTGACTTGAAACTGAAAATAATTTTCTAAAAGCAGAAGTTATAAATTTAGAAAATGGACATATGTCTATTTTGTCTAAAAAGGATATGTGTTTTTCTTATAGAAATTCTATTTTAAAACAAAATTGAAATAAATATTTTTTAGTAAAAGCTTATTTTGATTTATCAAAGAAAATAGAAAAGTATCATTCAGATATTGATAATATTGATTTTAGAAAGAATAAACAACCTTCATGATATACTTGTTGAAGTTTCTTTAAAAATCCAAATAGGGAACAATCAGCTTGATATTTAATAGAACAAGTTTGATTAAAATGATATAAAATATGATGAGCATATTTTTCAGAATTACATGCAAATTTTTTAATGAATGATTGAACTGCTACTTACTCTGATTTATTGAAACTTATAAAATTAGCTCAAACAAAAATAAAAGATCAATTTAATATTGATTTAATAAATGAAGTAAAAATAATTAAAAATTAATAAATATATATGTGAGAAAAAATGAGATTACAAAAATATATGAGTCAAGCTTGAATTTGTTCTAGAAGAAAAGCTGAAGAATATATTGAAAAATGATTAGTTAAAGTTAATTGAAAAATTGCACATATTGGACAGATTATAGACAGTAATATAGACAAGGTAGAATTATTAGATAAGATTATTCAAGATCAAAAAAAATTAGTATATTATAAATTTAATAAACCAAAGGGAATAGTTACAACATGTGCTCAACATGATGAAAGAAACATATTAGACATAGTAGATATAAAACAAAGAGTTTTTCCTATATGAAGATTAGATAAAGATACTACTTGATTAATTCTTCTTACAAATGATTGAAGGTTAGCAAATTATTTAATGCATCCTAGATATAATCATAAAAAAGAATATATTGTTGAAACATATTGACCAATAAAAGATGAAGCATTAGAAAAAATGAGAAAATGATTATTTATTTTAGGATCTATAACTAAAAAAGCAATTATAACTAGATTATCTATATCAAAATTTTCTATAATAATAACTGAATGAAAAAATAGACAAATAAGAAGAATGGTTGAAAAAGTATGATCTAGAGTAAAAAAATTAAAAAGAATTAGGATTGAAAATATAGAATTATGAAAATTAAATATTTGAGAATATAAACATTTATCAAATAAGCAAATAGATAATTTATTTGATATATTAGGAGTAAAAAGGGAAATATAGAATTATAAAAAATAGTTAAATATATTAATATATTTAACTATTTTTTATAATAATTTTTTTATTTGATTTATTTGTGTTGATATTCATTTTATATTATTTATCAAAAAATTTTTTAATTCTTTTATACTATAAAATTTTTTATCTTTAAATAAATCTAAATTTATACTATATTTTTTTAAATTATTTAAATGAAATAATACTGCTTTATTTTTAGATGTAATATTTTTTTTGCTTTTTATATTTTTTGCAACTTTTATTATAGCTTGTTGTAGTTTATTATTAAAGTTTTTAATTTGTTTATTTATTTTATTTTTAATAATATTTATTTTTTTTATATTCTTTAATAATTGTTTTTTAAAATATGGTTTTAATTGAATATTTATTGATTTTAATTTATTTATAATAGCTTTTATAAGTATATTTGCTTTTAATCAGTCAATTTTATCATATTTTATTGCATCAAGTCAGTTTTTGATTTTTTTTATATCATATATCCAATTATTTATTTTATCATCATTAATTAAATTTAATTTTTTTTGATAATATAGTATTTCTTTTTCCAGTTTTAATACATGTTTTTCTAATAAAATAGCTGTTTTTTTTGTTTGTATACTAATCTGAATATTATGTGAAGGATAATAATATCAAAAAGATGAACATATATTTCAAAATATATATATTCATATAATTAATGTTATTAGTATTTTTTTCATTTTTTATTTATTTTATCTTTATTTTTGTTATTATAATATAGATTTTATTTATTTCAATTAATTTTTATTATAAAATGTTAATATCCTTGAGTATAAAAACAACATGACTTGATTATAATAATGATAAAATTATTGAAATAGTAATGATAAAATTTAATAAAAAAGATTTTAGTATAATAGATACTTTTTCTAGTTTAGTTAATCCAAGAATTGATATTCCTGAATTAATTACTGATTTAACAAATATTTCAAATTTAGATGTTGATTTAAAACCAGAAATAAATGATTTAAAAGATAAAATTATAGATTTCATATGAGAGTTACCAATTTTATGACATAATATTTCTTTTGATATAAAATTTTTATTAAATAATAATATAAATTTAAAAAATAATATATTAATTGATACATATTTTTTAGCTAATATTTTATTTTATGAAAACCATTCATTAAATTTAGATGCATTAATTAATAATTATAATTTAACTAATAATTGATTAAATGGAGTTATTAATAATGCAAAATCAACTATTGAATTATTTAAATTTCAAATAACTAAATTAAATACTTTAGAAAAAAAACAAAAAGAACTTTTATCATATATTTTTTCTAAATCACTTGATAATTGATTTAATTATATTTATAAAAATTATTTATTTAATGTAGACAATATAGACAAAACTATTTTTTTAAAATATATTGTTTGATTATTTAAAAAAATAGAGAAGAAGGTAAGGATTATAAAAGATAAACAGAATAATAATAAAATAAATTTTGAATCTATAATAGACAATGTAAAAGATCTTGAAATTAGAGATAATCAAATAATTATGTCTGATATTATTAAAGATTCTTTAAATAATAATTTAAAATGAGTTATTGAAGCACCAACTTGAGTTTGAAAAACATTTGCATATTTAATTCCTTCTATTATTTATTCTATAAAAACTTGAGAACAGGTTTTTATATCAACTTCAACAAAAACTCTACAGGATCAAATCTTTTATAAAGATTTAGATTATTTGGAAAGAAAATTAGATATAAGTTTTAGTTATTCTAAATTAAAATGAAAATCAAATTATTTTTGAATTTATAATTTTTTAAATTTTTTTGATGAAAATGATTATTTTGATGAGAATAAAACAAGTTTTTTATGAAAAATAGTTTTATGGTTATTTAAAACTAATAGTTTTGAATTAGATGAATTAAATTTTATATCATGAGAATATTATATGAGAAATGATATAAATGCAGATAGTTTACTTACTTTTTCAAATAAAAATCCTTACTCAAATAGAGAACCATTAGTTATTCAAAGAAAAAAAGCCAAAACATCAGATATTGTTATTATAAATAATAATATTTTATTTCAAGATATAGATATAGAAGGTTCTATTTTATGAAAAGTAAAAAATCTAATTTTAGATGAATCACATACTCTTGAAGATATAGTAACAAATTCATTAAAAAAAACTATTTCTATAATAGATTTAAATAATATTTTTGATAAAATAAATATTATTTTAAATAAAAATCATATAAAAATTGAATCATTTAATATTAATTGTGAAAATATTTTATTTGATTTAGATAATTTATTTTCTATTTATAATGATTATTTAAATACTAAAATAAAGTCAGGAGAAAAACATAAAAATACTTTATTAAAGCAAGATTTTTATCAAGATTATATTTGAGATATTGATATAAAAACAATTATATTGTCTATATTGTCTAAAATTTTAAATATTAAAGACTCTTTATCTATTCTTCCAGATGAAATATTTATTGAGTTAAATAAATATATGTTATTTTTAGATAATTTAGATTTAATATTAAATATACTTTTAGATAAAGATAAAGTAAAAGATTCTATTATTATTTTAAATAATAATACTAATAAATTTTATATAGATTATACTGTTTTGAATCCATGAAAATATTTAAAAGATAGATTATGGACAAAGTTAGACAGTTGTATTTTGACAAGTGCAACTTTAAAAACATTAAATAGTTTTGATTATATAAAGGATATTCTTGATTTAGATGGATTTAAATTTTATGAATTAGATTCTGATTTTGATTATAGTAGACAATCATTACTTTTTATACCAAATGATTTATGACATATAAAATATAATCAAGATGATGTAATTGATTTTTTAAAAAAGTTTTTACTTATAGTTAAATGACAAACTTTAGTTTTATTTACATCATTTTATATGATTAAAGAAACTTTTTTAAGAATAAATAATATATTAAAAAAGAAAAATATAAATTTATATGCTCAATGAATTACTTGATGAAAATATAAAATGATAGATTCTTTTAAAAAAGAATCAAATAAATCTATTATTTTATGAACTGATACTTTTTGGGAATGAATTGATATTCCTTGAAATGATTTAAGATACTTAATTATTCATAAAATACCTTTTATGGTACCAAATGATCCTATTTTTCAAGCAAGAAGTCAATTATTTGATAATTCTTTTCAACAATATTCAATGCCTAAAGCTATTTTAAAATTAAAACAAGGATTTTGAAGATTAATTAGAACAAAAAAAGATACATGAGTTGTTGTTTTTTTAGATGATAGAATATATTCAACTAATTGGTGAAAATATATTTTTTCAGCATTTCCAAGTAGTATAAATTATAAACAATCTAGTAGTAATGACTTTTTTAGTATATTAAAGACATATATAAAACAAAAAAAATAAAATGTAAAGTTTTATTTTTTTGTTTTTAGCTTAATAATATGATATTATATTGATATAATAATTTTTAAATAGTTTTAACTATGACAAATAAAGAAAATTTAGAAAATACAAAGACAGATGTTAATTCTTCATCAGAAAATGAAGATTTTTCTGTATCAAATATATTTGAAGATTTTGAGAATGATTTAGATATGGAAAAAGATATAGATAAGAAACAAAATGAGATACAAAAAGATTCATTGTATTATTTAAAATTGATAAGTAGTATATTAAAAATTTTAAATATTATTGTATTTTTATCTATTATTGTCATTTATTTTTATATTGATATCCAAAAATCTGATAAATCTTATGAATTATTTAATCCTATTTGTTCTGTTTTTTTATGAGATAATGTAACTTATGATGATGTAAATTCATTATCTTGATCTATTTCATGATGTCCATCTATAAAACTTGCAGAAGAAGTGTATGAATCATCATTTAATCAGAAAAAAAATATTATTTATTCACATTTATTAAAAGTTGTAACAGATTATTATACTATGAAGGATTTTATAAATTCTAAAGAGGTTGTTTTTTTATTGGATAAATCACAAAATAAAAAGAATCCATTAAAATTATTAGAAGATTTTGATAGAATAAAAAATAATTTTTTATGAAATGATAGGTTAAAAATTCAATGTAATAATGTTGAAGTAACAAATTCTAAATTGACAGCTAATTGTTTTGCATATTCTTCATTATGGGATAGAACAATTCCTTGATTTAATTGATGAAAATCAGTTAATGATTTAAGATGATGAACATCTATATCAATAGCAAGTAGTTTTTTAAATTTTCTAGAAAAACAAAATGATTTTTCATTAATACATAAACAAAAAGTTTTTAAAATTCAATCTATTGCTGGTGAGTGAAGTTATTCATATAAAACACCATTTAGTATTGAATTAGTAAAAAAAGAATTAAATTTAAATAATAATTAATATAAAAAATGAGAAATAAAAATGCAATTATACTTTGATTAATAATTAATATAATTATTGCTACTGTATTAATATCCTTAGTTATATTTTATTTTGTTCCATCTATTTTTTCTATAGAAGATGAAAAAACAGTTTTATGAAAATTAAAAGTATCTTATAATCTTTTGGTACAAAGATGACTTAGTTATAAAGATTTTAAATCTATGCATTCACCAGATACAACTACTTATCAAAAGAAAATTTTATTAAAAATTTCACCTGATTTTTATAATAAATATTTTATAAATTCAACAAGTTGAACATGAGAAAAAAATAAACTTTATAAGGATTTTTTAAATAATCTTGATGAACAATTAAAAGGTGAGTTAAAGGATAAGTATGATAAAAAACAAAAAGAAATTTTAAGTATATTACCTATATATACTGAGAATTGAGGAGTTGATGAATGACAAATGAGTGATTTTAAATTTATTAATAATATTGAAGATTTGTTATATAAATATAACTTAACTACAGAAAGTCCAATATGAATAAAAGACATAAAAAAAGTAAAAGAGTATAGTAATACACATAATATGAATTCAGATTTATGATCAGATATATATGTTATAAAACTTCCATTGAGTATAGAATGAAAGAAAAAAGATATAATAAATTTTTTACAAGAAATATATAAAAAATGATATGTTGTTAAGGAATTTAATAAAAAAACTTGAGAATATACCTTAAAAATAATGAATTCATCACAATTTATGGAATTATCATCTATAGAAATGGATAAATATATTGATAGTTCTCCTTCAGTAAATGCTGAAAATAAAAATAAAAGTTTAATTGATGTTTTAAAGACTACTTATCAAAAGAATCAAGATTTTAAATTAGATACAAATTTATTATTTTATGTACAATGACTTCCAAATTATAAGATAAAAGAAACAATCTTAAATACATTATCAAGTATAAAAAATACAAATAATAAAACTGAACTTAAAAAATTACAAACAACAAATTATTTATATTTAAAACAAAGATTAGCTAAGTTATTAATTAAAAATAAAAAAGATCAATTAAAATTAAGACAATTAAATGAGATAGATACATATTTAAAATGAATATCTAAAGATATATTATCAATAATAAAAAATACACAACTTAATAAGGATTTATTAAAAAATTATAATAAAGTTAGTAGTTATAAGTCTATATTTGAGATTATTAGTAAGAAACTAGATTCATTTGAAAAATAATAAAATTAATTTATATAATGTTATAAGATGGATTATAAAGAAGTATTAAATGAACTGAAAAATTTAGTATATAAATGAGATGATATACAAAAAATTTGTGATTATACTATATTAGCAGCTGTATTAATCTGAGCTTCAGATATACATTTAGAGCCTCTTAGTAAATATGTCAGACTTAGATATAGAGTAGACTGAGAGCTTAGAGAAATATTGGAATATCAAAATTTTTTACATCAATGAGTTATTGCTAGATTTAAAATTTTAGCAGATTTAAAGATAGATGAATCAAGAAAACCCCAAGATGGTAGGATTTCAAAAACTATTGAAAAAAAATCACTTGATCTGAGAGTCTCTACTCTACCAACAGTTCATTGAGAAAAAATAGTTATGAGAATTGTTGATAAATCTAAGAAAATACCTGAATTTAAAGATTTAGGTATAGAATGACAAAATGGTGATTTAATAAGAAAGGCTATTAATTTACCAAATGGTATAATCTTAACTTCTTGACCAACTTGATCTGGTAAATCTACAACATTGTATTCTGGTTTAGTTATGTTGAATAAAGAAGATGTAAATATTATGACACTTGAAGATCCTGTAGAAAACCAAGTTGATTGAATTAATCAATCTCAGGTAAAACCAGATATAGGTTATACTTTTGCATATTGATTAAGAACTGCTCTTAGACAAGATCCAGATATTATAATGGTATGAGAAATGAGAGATAAGGAAACAGTAGACATTGCAATTGAGGCATCTTTGACATGACATTTAGTGTTGTCTACAATACATACAAATTCAGCAGCAGAAACAATAACAAGAGTTGTCAATATGTGAGTAAAACCATTTTTGATTCCAGCATCTTTTAATATTATCATTGCTCAGAGATTAGTAAAAAGATTGTGTCCATATTGTAAGCAAAAAATAAGTTTATCTCAAATAGGTAGTGAAACATTAAAAAATGTAAAAAGAGCTATTTCAGCTACATCAAAAGAAGAATTAAAAAATAGAGTTTGAGATAAATTAAAAAATCCATTTTTTTATAAACCAGTTTGATGTGACAAATGTGATAATATTTGATATAAGTGAAGGGTTGGTATATATGAAGTACTTGAAATTACTCCTTGAGTTAAAAAAATGATTTTAAATTGAGATTCAGCTTTTTCTATAAATATTCAAGCAATAAAAGATTGAATGATAAGTTTAGAACAAGATTGAATCATGAAAGCTTTAAATTGAGAAACTTCTTTAGAAGAAGTTTATAGAGTATCAAAAACACAAGGAGAATAAAAAATAATAAAAAAATAATATTTTCATTATGAAAGAAAAGAAAAAAAATATATGATTTTTAGATTCAATAAATGATTATTTATTGTCTTTACAAAAAATAAAAACTTCTGAAAAAGTAGTTTTTTATAGGTTGTTAGCAACAATGGTAAATGCTTGAATGAGTTTAGTTAGATCTATTTGAGTACTTGAATCTCAAGAAAAAAATCCTGCATTTAAAAAAGTTTTGTGAGTTTTTGGTGAAGAATTAAAAGAATGAAGGACTTTATCAGAATGTTTAGCCATGTATCCTAATTCTTTTTCAAAAGCAGAAATCTGAATAGTAAAGTCTTGAGAAAAAACTTGAAAGTTAAATGTAGCTTTAAATGATTTAGCTATTCAAGTTGAAAAAGTAGCATCAATGACAGGAAAATTAAAATCAGCTTTGACTTACCCAGCTTTTATTATACTTGTAGTTATTGGTGTAGTATTTGTTATGATGACTATGGTTGTACCTAAACTTTTAGATATATTTGATGATAAATCTTCTCTTCCTGCTTCTACTCAATTATTAATCTCTATTTCAGATTTATTTGTCCATAATTGGTTATTGCTTATTTTATGATTAGTTTCAATTGTTATATGAATAAAAATTTGGACAAAAACACCAACATGACAATATTTATTTGATAAATTTTTATTACACCTACCTATTTTATGACAAGTTACTCAAAAAATTATTTTATCAAAATTTTCTAGAATATTTTCTTGATTGATCTG
>Ga0256829_1000445_pt1 | contig 42237 bp, 51 predicted proteins | sample 131447metaG_FD_185979 | JGI IMG/M metagenome (GOLD analysis project Ga0256829, IMG submission 185979) | Hydrothermal vent microbial communities from Lau Basin, Pacific Ocean - 131-447 | ecosystem: Environmental > Aquatic > Marine > Hydrothermal vents | place: Pacific Ocean: Lau Basin | collected... | reverse complement strand
GGCTCGCCCTGGCCAACGATGACCTCGTGCCCACCCTGCACCTGCTTGACCGGCTCGGCCCCCAGACTACCTGGGCTACCGCGGCCCGCATCGGCCTGCCTGCCCTCCAAAGCCAGAGGGAAAACGGTTTTAGCCTGCTGCTGGGCATGGGGCGTTTCACGCTCTCCGAACTGGCCCACGGCATGGCGGCTTTCGCCAACCTGGGGCAGTGGGCCGGCTTCCGCACGGGGGAAACCCTGCAGCCCGCGGCGGTGCAGCAAGCCGTAGATGCCCGCGGCAACCTCCGCTTTGTCTATCGGCCGGCCCGCCGCGATGTGCTCGCCCCCGGCCTTGCTTACCTGGTCAACCACGTGCTTGCCGACCAGGCCGCCAAATGGCCTTCCCTGGGGCACCCCAACCCCCTGGAAATCGGCCGCCCGGTGGCCGTGCACCTGGGGCAGGCGCCCGACGGCGGGGTGTGGGTGCTGGGCTTTACGCCGCAGCGGGTGGTGGCGGTGTATGCCCGCGGCGGGAAGGTTTCCCAAAGCCGGGCCGCCGCGCTGGCCTACTGGCACGCCCTGGCACGGGTGGCGCTGCAAAACCTGCCGCCGGAAGGCTGGCCGCGCCCCCCCGATGTCAACGAAGTGACGGTTTGCGATCCTTCCGGCCTGCTGCCCACGGCCGACTGCCCCAACCTGGTGGATGAAGTTTTCCTGCAAGGGCGGGAGCCGACCGCCCCCGACAACCTCTACCGCCGCGTGCCGGTGGATGCCGAAACCGGCCTGCGGGCGACCGTGTTTACGCCGCCCCAACTGGTGGAAAACCGCGTTTTCATGGTTGTGCCGCCCGAAGCGCGGGCCTGGGCGCGCCAGGCGGGGCTTCCCCTGCCGCCGGAAGGCTACGACCGCGTGCCCGAACCGCGCCCCGACCCTTCCGTGGCCCTGACCGCCCCGGCTCCCTTTGCGTATGTGCGCGGCGTGGTCACGCTGCGGGGCACGGCCGCGGGCAAGGATTTCGCCGCTTACCGTGTGCAGGTGGGGCAGGGGCTGAACCCGCGCCGCTGGCTGGTGGTGGCCGAGGGGAAGCAGCCGGTGCAGGCAGGCGTGCTGGGCCAGTGGGATACAAGCGGCCTGAACGGTCTGTATGCCGTGCAACTCATCGTAACCGACGCGCAGGGACGCGCCCACACCGCCACCACCCAGGTTACGGTGGACGCCCGCCCGCCCAAAGTGGATTTTGCCCGCCCTCGCGCCCGGGAAGTCGTGCCGCTTGCCGCAGGCGACGCGCTGATTGTGCAGGCCGATGCAGCCGACGACCTGCTGTTGGCGTGGGTGCGGCTGGAAGTGGACGGCCAAACGGCGGCCACCCTCTACGCCCCGCCGTACACCTTCGCCGTGCCGCTGGCGGCGGGGAAGCACACCCTGCGGCTGGTGGCCGCCGACGCAGCGGGCAATCAGAGCGTGGCCGCCGAAACCGTTGTGGTGGCGGCTTCGCCGAGGGGCGAAGCCGGCCCCTGATGCCCCCACCTTTCACCGCCGGGGAACTTCTGCCGATGGGCGAAGAAATAACGCAATTCCGCCTTGTGCTTATGCCGCCTGCTGCCGGGGCCTGGAACATGGCCGTGGACGAAGCGGTGCTGGCCGCCGTGGGGCGCGGGGAAGCCCCGCCCACGCTGCGGCTGTACGCGTGGTCGCCGCCGTGCCTTTCGTTGGGCCGCCACCAGCCCGAGGAAGAAGCCGATGCAGCGCGCCTGGCTGCCCGCGGCTGGCAGATGGTGCGCCGCCCCACCGGCGGCCGGGCGATTTTGCATACCGACGAACTGACCTACGCCCTCATTGCCCCCGCCGACCACCCCCTGATGCGCGGCGGCGTGCTGCCCAGCTACCGCCGCATTGCCGCCGGGCTGCTGGAAGCCCTGCGCCTGCTGGGCATCGGAGCCCGGATGGAAGGCGAGCGCCCGCCGGAAAAGCAGCCCGCTGCGGTGTGTTTCGAGACGCCCTCCAGTTACGAAATCACCGCGGGGGGGCGGAAACTCATCGGCAGCGCGCAGGCGCGGCGGGACGGCGCGGTGTTGCAGCACGGCAGCCTGCCGCTGTGGAGCGATCTGGGGCGCATCGCCGACGCGCTGCGCTTTCCCGACGAGGCGGCGCGCGAAGCCGCCCGCACCGCGGTGCGGCAACGCGCCATTACGGCTTCCACCGCCGCGGGCCGCGAAATCGGCTGGTGGGAAGCCGCCGACGCCTTCCGCCGCGGCTTTGCCGCCGCGCTGGGGCTGCGTTTTGTCTTCGGCGTGTTGAACGCGGGGGAATGGGCAGGCGTGATGGCGCGCCTGGCACGGTGAATACCCCACCGGCAGGTAACGGCGTTCAGGTTCCGCCGCGGGCCCGCCGCGCCAGCACGGCCGCGCGCAGGTTGTTGAGCGCACGCTCAAGCGTTTGGCGAGGGCAGGCTATCGTCATGCGGCCAAAGCCCGCCCCTTCGCGCCCGAACCAGTAACCCTGCGCAAGGGCAATCTGTGCTTCGTGCGCCAGAAACTGTTCCAACGCTTTGGCTTCCAGACCAAGCCCCCGAAAATCCAGCCACGCCAGAAAGGTGCCTTCCGGCTCAATGAGCGAAACGCCGATGTCGGCGCGCTGCAAATAGGCCCGGATGAAATCCACCTGCCCTCGCAGGTATGCCAACAGGGCATCAAGCCATGCGCCGCCGTCCCGGTAGGCGGCTTCCACGGCTTCCACGCCAAACACATGAACCCGGTCAAGGAAGTATTGCTCCATGAAGGCGCGAAACGCCTGCCGATGGGCGGCGTTGGGGATGATGGTGAACGCTTCCACCAGCCCCGAGATGTTGAAAGTTTTGGCGGGGGAAATGCAGGCCGCCGCGTTTTCGCCATCGGCGACGCTCAAATAGGGCACAAATTGCCGCGGCGGGAGGGCAAAATCGCCGTGGATTTCATCGGCAATCACGAAAACGCCATGCCGCCGGCAGATTGCGGCCACCTGTTCCAGTTCTTCCCGCTGCCACACCCGCCCCACGGGGTTGTGCGGGCTGCAGAGAATCAAAATTTTGTTGTTGGGGTCAGCGGCTTTGCGTTCCAGGTCTTCAAAATCAATCTCGTAATGGCCGTCCACCAACCGGAGGGGGTTCTTGACCACGCGGCGGTGGTTGCGGCGGATAACCATGCGGAATTCAAAAAACACCGGCGGCTGAAGGATGACGCCGTTTCCCCGTTCTGAATGCTGGTTGATCAGGATGGCCATGGCGTTCAGGATAGAAGGGCTGGGCACAAGGTGCTCTCGGGCAATTTCCCAACCGTAGCGGTCGCGGTACCAGGCCAGCAAAGCCCCGAAATAGCCCTCGGGGCGATAGCCGTAGCCGTACACGCCATGCGCGGCCCGCTGCCCGAGCCGCGCGATGACAGCGGGCGGGGCTTTGAAGTCCATGTCGGCGACCGACATGGGGATGGCGTCGGGGTTTCCAAAGTGTTCGTTCAGGAAAGCGGCGCGCCACTTGAGGGTGGGGTACTCGCGGCGGTCAATATACTCGTCAAAGTTCATGTTGTTCCTTCCTGGGGAATGTGGCGAAAGCGTGCAAGGGTGCTCCGGAGGGCGGGATGGTTTCCTGCCCACAAACACACCCCATCGGCGCCCCTCAAATGAAACCAGGGGGCTTGCTGAAAATTGCGGCTTCCCCCTTACCGCAGGGTCAGCACCAGCCCGGCCAGCGCCAGCAAGAGAGCCGCCCAGGTCAGCACGCGCTCGGTGGGCGCGGCGAACAGGTCGGCCCAGGTGGCGGCAGGCACCGGCGGGGCGGTGACGTAATTCGGCATCCAGCCGCCCAGCAAGGCTTCCCGGAAGGCTTCCACGCTTTCGGGACGCTCGTCGGGATGCAGGCGCATGGCCCACAGGATGGCGCGTTCGGTGCGGGGGCTGATTTCCGGGTTGAAGGCACGCGGCGGGCGGAAGACCGCGGGGTTGAGGAAGCGGTCGCGCGCCGAGGGCGGCGGCTGGTTGGTCAGCAGGTGGTAGAGGGTCGCGCCGAAGGCGTAGATGTCGCTGCGGGCATCGGTGCGGCCTGTGTCGCCGCCGTACTGTTCCAGGGGCGTGTAGAGCGCCGTCCCCCGCCCCTGCACCACCGTGACCGTGACCTCGTCGGATTCCAGCACCTTCACCAGCCCAAAGTCCACCAGTTTGATGACCCCGCCGGGGGTAAGTTTGAGGTTGCCGGGCTTGATGTCGCGATGCACAATGGGCGGGTTTTGGCTGTGAAGGTAAGCCAGCGCGTCGGCCAGTTGCCCGGCCCAGGCCAAGACCTGCTTTTCGGGCAAAAAGCGCCCGGCGTAGCGGGCTTCTTCAATGAGGGCGCGCAGGTCTTTCCCCGGCACGAAATCCATCACCAGGTAATCGCGCCGCCCCTCCGAGAAGAAGTCGGACACTTTGGGCAGGTTGGGATGGTCAAGCCGCGCCAGCACGGTGGCTTCCTGCAAAAACTGGGCGCGGGCTTCTTCCAGCAAATGGGGGGGAAGCGCCGGGTCGTGGGCGACTTCCTTGACCGCACACAACCGCCCGGCCAGGCGGGTGTCTTCGGCCAGGTAGACGTTGCCCATGCCGCCCTGTCCGATGACGCGGCGGATGAGGTAGCGGTCTCGCAAAAGGGTTTCGGGGGCGAGGGAAGGCATGGGAGAGGCGCGCTCCGGTGTTTCAGGGTCAGATGGCCCCGTGTTTCGGGGCCGGGTGTTCCGGCGGGGGCAGGGTTACAACCCCGGCAATCCCAGACCGCGGAAGCCGGTTTTTTTCAGGGTTTTGAACATGCGGCGCATCTGACGGTACTGCTTCATCAGTTGGTTGACATCCTGCACGGTGGTGCCGGAGCCGCGGGCGATGCGGCGGCGGCGGCTGGCGTTGAGGATTTTGGGGTTGCGGCGTTCTTCGGGGGTCATGGAATTGAGGATGGCTTCGGTGATTTTGAGTTGCTTTTCGGCTTCCTGGGGGGAAACCTGCCGCGCCGCCTGCCCCAGTTGGCCGGGGAGCATTTCCAGCAGTTGCCCCAGGGGGCCGAGTTTGCGCAGTTGCCGCAGTTGCTGGGCAAAGTCTTCCAGGGTGAATTCGCCGGAAAGCATCCGCTCGGCCTGGCGGGCGGCTTCTTCTTCGTCCAGGGCTTCTTCGGCGCGCTCAATCAGGCCGATGACGTCGCCCATGCCCAAAATGCGGCTGGCGAGGCGGCCGGGGTCATAGGCTTCCAGCGCTTCAACCTGCTCGCCGGTGCCGAGGAACTTGATGGGCACGCCGGTGACGCTGCGCACGGAAATGGCCGCCCCGCCGCGGGCGTCGCCGTCCATTTTGGTGAAAATCAAGCCGGTGAGGGGCACGGCTTCCTTGAAGCCTTTGGCCACGCTGATGGCTTCCTGGCCGATCATCGCGTCCACCACCAGCAGCACCTCGGCGGGGTGGATGCGGTCGGCGATGGCGCGGATTTCGTCCATCAGGGCGTCGTCCAGTTGTGAGCGGCCGGCGGTATCCAGAATCATCACGCCGAAGCCGCCGGCGGCGGCCTTTTTCCGGGCGCGCACGGCCAGGTCGGGGGGCGCCACGCCTTCTTCGTAAAAGACGGGGATGTCCAGCTGTTCGCCCAGGGTCTGCAATTGCTGCACGGCAGCAGGGCGGTAGGGGTCGGCGGCCACCAGCAGCACGCGTTCACCCTGCTTGCGCAAAAAGCGCGCCAGTTTGGCCGCGGTGGTGGTCTTGCCGGAGCCCTGCAGGCCCACCAGCATGATGCTGCGCGGTTTGGGGCCGCTCAGGTCCAGCGGCGCCGGTTCGCCCAAGGTCGCGATGAGTTCCTCGTGGACGATTTTGATGACCTGCTGGGCGGGGTTGAGGGCGCGGGAAACTTCGTGCCCTACGGCGCGCTCGCGCACGCGGGCGACGAAATCTTTGACGACCTTGTAATGCACATCGGCTTCCAGCAGCGCCAGGCGGACTTCCCGCATGGCGGCATCCACATCGCGCTCGGAAAGTTTGCCGCGCCGCTGCAGTTGAGAAAAGACCTGGTTGAGCCGTTCGGTCAGGGTTTCAAACATGGGCGTCCTCGCAGGCAAAGGTCGGTGTGAAGATTGTAGCCTTGAAGCAGGGGAAGGTCAAGGCGCCCGCGGCCGGCGACGGCCAAAGCGCCAGGGGCAAGGACTGGCACAGGCGAATGAACTCAAAGGGAGGCATGCTCTTGCAGGCCGTGACGATGACGCATTAACTCACTTTGCCGACGGCCCACCGCTGGCCGCCGTCCATGACGAGTACTTCACCGGTGATGAAATCGGCCGCGGGGGAAGCCAGAAAGAGCACGGCGGCGGCAATCTCTTCCGGCGAGGCCATGCGCCGGGCGGGGATTGCCCCCAGCACTTTGGCGCTCAGGGCGGGGTTATCCCACAAGGCCTGGCTGAAGCGGGTTTTGACCAGGCCGGGGGCCACGGCGTTGACCTGGATGTTGGCCGAAGCAAGTTCCAGGGCCAGGGCGCGGGTCAGCATGATGACGGCGGCCTTGCTGGCGCTGTACACGCCCATGCCTTCCAGGGGGGTAAGCCCGGCAATGGAAGCAATGTTGATGATTTTGCCCCCGCCCCGTGCCTGCATGTGGGGCGCGGCGGCTTTGGCCGTGCGGAAGTAGCCGACGACGTTGACGTCCAGAATTTTGCTCCAGTGGCTTTCTTCGGCAGTCAGGAGGGGGCCAAAATGGGGGTTGGTGGCGGCGTTGTTGACGAGGATGTCAAGGCTGCCAAAAGCGTCCACCGCCCGGGCAATCAATTGGGAAACGGCCTCGCCATCGCCTGTGTGGGCGGCTACGGCCAGTGCCTGCCCGCCCGCCGCGCGAATGGCCTCGGCTACGGCATCTACGCCGGCTTGCTTGCGGCTGGAAACCACCACGGCAGCCCCGGCGGCAGCCAGGGCTTCGGCGATGGCCCGCCCGATGCCGCGAGAAGCGCCGGTGACTACGGCGACTTTCCCTTGCAGGTTTGTTGTGCGCATCGTTCACCTCCTGCAGCGATTATACAACATCCCACGTGCCTGTTCAGCCCACCTGTGATGAAAACGCCAAGGCACACAGGAGACCCAAAGGTTACAACAGCGTAACGCCAAGCGCAAAGGGAACAAAGACGCAAAGTCAACTTCTGTGTTTTCTGCAACGCTTCGTAATTGCCTACCCCGAAGCCCTGTGCCCGTCAATGCTTCCACAGAGAACACAGAGGGCACGGAGAATATTTCCCTTTGCAAGCGCTTTTTGGAGTGCGGTGCCTGGGCACCGCTTTGGAAAGCGGCGACTCGTCGCCGCACTCCAAAGAAAAGCTGCCGACAGAGGCGTTTTGCTACCACGTAGGTAATTGCGACGCTTCTGTGCTTTCTGGGGTTGCAATCGGTGCGAATCTGTGGATGATTTTCTGCGGAATCTGCGTCATCTGCGGTTTCTCCTTGCCGAGGCTGAACAGATACGTTTTTTGGTAATGACCCACCCAGATCGCGGCGACGGCAACCCTGGGCTTGTGTTCCCACCGTGTTTTGCTTTGGCACCGCCGCCGCTGCGTTGACCCCGCCCCCCTCCGACGTGAAAAGCGGCGGCGGGTTCGCCCCGACGCCGCGCAGAGCAAGCGCGTGCGCGCCGTTACACGCTGCTTGGGGACGGTTCTCCGCTGTTTTCCATGCCCGGCAGCACCACGGTGAACTCGGTGCCCTTGCCGACTTCCGATTTGACCCACACCCGCCCGTGGTGGTTTTCCACAATGGATTTGACAATCGCCAGCCCCAGGCCGGTGCCCGGCTGTTCGGAAGCGACGTTGCTGCCGCGGAAGAACTTGTTGAAGATGTAGGGTTGTTCGTTGGCGGGAATGCCGGGGCCGTTATCGCGCACCCGCAGGATGATCTGGTCGCCGCGGTTTTCGGCTTCTACTTCGATCAGGCCCCCTTCCGGCGTGTATTTGATGGCGTTGCCGATGATGTTGTCGAGCATTTGGCGCAGGCGGACGGCATTGCCCCGTATGGGCGGCAGGTTATCGGCAATGCGGGTGACCAGGTTTTGGTGTTTGGCTTCTGCCTGGGGCAGCAGGCCGTCCACAGCGTAGCGCACGACCGTGGCGATGGAGAGGACTTCTTTTTCTACCTCAAAGCCGGCTTCAATGCGCCCCAGGTCGAGCAGGTCGTTGATGAGGGCGGTAATGTTTTGTACGCTGCTGCGCACCCGCTCCACAAAATGCTGCTGCATGGGCGTGAGCGGGCCGGCGCGTTCCAGCAGTTCCACATAGCCCAGGATGGCCGTGAGCGGCGAGCGCAGGTCGTGGGAAACCGCACTCACGAATTCGCTTTTGATGCGGTCTAATTCTTTGAAGTGGGTGATGTCGTAAAAAGTGCCTGCCGCGCCGACGTGGGGGATGGGGAGCACTTGCAGGCTGAACACCCGTCCGTCCGGCGCGGTGATTTCGGTGCGGTATTCTTTGCCGTCCAATGCCGCCTGGATGCCTTTTTCGACTTCGGCGCTGCGGCAGAGTTCCACAAAGTGCCGCCCCAGGGCCTGCTCTTCGGTGGGGATTTCCATCACCAGCCGCGCCAGGTCGTTGATGAGCACGACCTCGCCGCTTTCGTCAAGCACCAGCACGCCCTCTTTGATATGCCGCAGCACGGTTTCCAGTTTGCGCCGCTCGTGGATGGCCGCAGTGAACAGTTGGGCGTTATCCAGGGCGATGGCCGCGTAATCGGCCAGGGCGCTGAGGCGGGCGATGTGGCGCTCGGTGAAGCCTCCCCGCTTTTCGCGGTTGTCTACGCCCAGCACGCCGATGACCCGCCCGTGCAGGCGCAGCGGCACGTAAATCAGGGCGTGGACAAGGTAGGCGGTTTTGATTTTTTCGGGGGCTTCGCTATCCAGCACCACCGGTTTGGCGGAGCGCACCACCTGACCGGCAAGGGAGTCGTTCACTTTCAACCGCAGGGTATTGGCGGCTTCTGAGCGGAGATCGCGCGAGGCGCGCAAATAAAGTTCTCCGGTTTGGTCATCCAGCAAGAACAGGGTGCTTTCTTCGGCTCCGGTGAAGTCTACCGCGGCGTTGACGATGGCGGTGAGCACTTTGTCGGGGTCTAATTCCGATGTGAGAATACGCCCCACTTCCAGGAGGGTTTTCAGTTCGTCAATGTGGTCCCGCAGTTCCTGAGTGTGGCGGCGGGTTTCGGCGCGCGCCCAGGCCCGCACGGCATCCCGCCGGGTGAGCGCCCGCTGCACGGCCTGCACGAGGTTTTCGTAGCGCACGGGCGGGGTAATGAGGTCTATGGCTCCTACCCGCACGGCGCGCATCAGCGTTTCCCGGCCGGCCTGTTTGGCGAAGAGCAGCACGGGCAGGTGGGGCACGCGGTGGAGAAGGTCGTGTAGGGCGGGGACGGCCAGGGCGGTTTCGTCCACCAGGACGGCATCGGCTTCCACAGGTTCGGCGAAGCGGGGCAGGCCGTCTGTGCCGGTTTCGGCAGGTGCTTCGGCTTCAAAGCCCGCTGCCTGCAGTGCCCGGGCCACCAGGCGGCGGGCGTCTTCGTCCAGCATGACGAGCAAAATTTTTGCCGCAGTCATCCGCTGTTTCCTTCTTGCTGAGCTAACGGCAGCACGAACCGCACCGCGGTGCCTTTGCCTTCCGTGCTTTCGGCCCACACTTTGCCGTTATGGGCGTTGATGATTTCTTTGACAACCGAAAGCCCAAGCCCCAGCCCGCCAAAGCGGCGCGTGGTTGAGCCATCTACCTGATAGAAGCGGTCAAAGATATGCGCCAGATGTTTTTGGGGAATGCCAATGCCGGTATCTTGCACGCTGACTTCAACGAATTCATCGTGCTTGCGCTGCACTTGCAGGGTGATATGCCCGCCTTCGGGGGTGAATTTGACGGCGTTATCCAGAAGGTGGTCGAAGACCAGGCCCAGCTGGTCGGGGTCGCCCCGCACGGCGGTGTTTTGGGATTCAATGTGGGTGTCGAGCACGAGTTTTTTCTTTTTGGCATAAGGCTTTTGGCGTGCCACGGCCAGGCGTGCCAGGTCGCCAATGTTTACCCTGGCCCATTGCGCCGGGGCGAGGGAAACGGTTTCCAGCGCTGTCATGGAGGTAACGATGTCGGCGATTTGTGCAAGTTGCTGTTGCACGGTTTGGATGGTTTGCTTTTGTTCGGGGGTCAGGTCGCCCATTTGCCCGGCGAGGAGCATATCTACATAGCCTTTGGCCACCCCCAGGGGGGTGCGGAGTTCATGGCTGACGTTTTGCAGCAATTCGTTTTTCAGGTTTTCGCCTTCGCGGGCGGCTTTGGCCGTGCGCTGCATGGCCTGGACGTGTTCTTGCAGCGTGCGGAAAAGCCGGGCGTTGACCAGCGCAATAGAGGCGTAATCGGCCAGGGCGACCAGCAAGGCCTGCTCGTCTGAGGAAAACGGCCGGGCTTCTTTGCGCATGACGGCGAGCAGGGCCACGACTTCTTTTTTGATTTTGATGGGGACGACCTGGGCTGCCTGCCCAAGTTGGGCTACTTTGAAACGGCGCAACGGTTCGCCGTAGATGTTGAGCGGCTCGCCGGAAAGCGCCACCAGCCCGCTGAGGCCGTCGTCCCACGGTTTGCCCACCCGGGCGGCGAAGGTGCGGGGCAGCCCTTTTTGCGCCATCAGGGTGAGCTGCTTGGTGGTGGTGTCGCGTAGGAACAGCCATCCTTTGTCGGCTTCGCCGAGGCGAATTGCGCCTTCCACCAGATGCTGGAAAAGCACTTGCTGGCTGGTGGCCGAGGCCATTGTTTTTGCCAGGTCGAAGAGGGTGGTCAGTTCCCGCACCCGACGCTGGAGTTCTTTGTTGGCTTTTTCCAACTGGTGGGCGAGGTGCAGTTTGGCCTGCCGTTCGCGTACCTGGGCAAGCACCCGTTCCACGGCCGAAACGACTTCCGTGGCTCTCATGGGCCACAGGAGGAAATCGGCAGCCCCCAGCCGGAAGGCCTGGATGATGTCGCGTTCTTCGCCCGCGTCGGCTATCACGATAATGGGCGCGTCGCTGCTTTGGGAACCCAGCGCTGCCAGCAGGTCTTTGCCGCTCAGATCGGGAAGGTGCAGGTCGGTGATGATGAGATGGGGGGCGAAACGGAGACTTTCCTGCAATGCCGAGCCTGCGTCTCCCACGACGCGCGCGCGGTAACGCAGCGGCTGAAGGCTCTGGCGCACCACGACATCGGCAATTTCAGGGTCTGGCTCTACCACCAAAATGCGTTCACGGGTTTGTGTTCTCACCATAGCGCACCCTCGTTTGCGCGTGTTAACGCTCTTTTACCCTGCCGCCCCCTTCTTTATCATAGCACGATTTGTGCCAGGCGGGCGCGTTTACGGCGTTTCGTCGTCTATATGTTCCGGCAACTGACGGATTTCCGCCAGCAATTCCATCAGGCTGCGTGCGGCGCCGCCGATAATATCCAGCAGCTCGGCATCTGCCGCGGCGTCCTGGGTCATTTCCCGCCGCATGAGCCCTTCACTGGTGCGCACAAGGCCGATATGGTGGCCGAGGTCATGGGTCCAGCGGCGCAGGGCCTCGCGATAGCGCCGCCGTTCGGCAAGCGGCTGTTGGTTCACCAGCGCTGCCAGTTCCCGCCATATGTTGGCTTGCCCATCAGGTTCCACGGTGGCCTCCTTATTTCAGCGGCGGTTTCCCTTTGCGTTGGAAAGATGCCCTCAGTGTCACTGTTCGGCCGTGGCAGGGAGAAGTCACAATGGCACAGATGAGCACGAAGATACCGAAATGCTCTTTGTGCCTTGTTGTCTTTTTAGGTCACTCCCTGCACTGTTGTGCTTCCCGTGCGTCTTGATGCGCCGTGTCTTTGTCATACCCTTCCCCGCTTGCGGCGAGGGGACGGGGGTTCATGCAGCACAGGGCAGCGCCCGGGGGAAACGCGGTGTGAAGACACGCCTGGCATGGCTATCGCCGCGATTTGGGTAGAGGTTAGCGCCTTTTTGGTATCTGTTCAGCCCAGGCAAGGAGAAACCACAGATGACGCAGATCCCGCAGAAAATCATCCACAGATTCGCACCGATTGCAACCCCGGAAAGCACAGAAGCGTCGCAGAAAACACAGAAGTTGACTTTGCGTCTTTGTTCCCTTTGCGCTTTTGGCGTGACGCTGTTGTAACCTTGGGGTCTCCTGTGTGCCTTGGCGTTTTCATTACAGGTGGGCTGAACAGTTACCCTTTTTGCACTTTGGTGTGCTTGCCGCCGGCCGGCTGAACAGTGGCCATCAGGAAAGCGGCTCGGCTGCGTCGGCGGTGGTTTGTTCGTTGCCGTCTGCGCCGCGATCGCGCAGGTGTGGGAACAGGATGACTTCGCGGATGCTGTGTTTGTCGGTGAAGAGCATGGTAAGGCGGTCAATGCCCATGCCAAAACCGCCGTTGGGTGGCATGCCATAGCGCATGGCGCGCAGGTAATCTTCGTCGATGGGGTGGCGTTCTTCGTCATCGGCGGCGTAGGTGCGTCCCATTTCCAGAAAACGGGCTTCTTGGTCTATGGGGTCGTTCAGTTCGGTAAAAGCGTTGCACAGTTCCATGCCGCCGATGAAGCCCTCAAAGCGTTCTACGGTGGTGGGGTCGCCGGGTTTGGCTTTTGCCAGGGGGGAAATATCGCGCGGGTAGTCGTAGAGAAAGGTGGGCTGGATGAAAGTGGGCTCCAGAAAATCACCCACCATCTGGTCAATAAGTTTGCCGCGGGAAGCGCCGCGTTTGGGTTCTATGCCGTGCGCCTTCATCGCTGCGGCCAGGCTCTGGGCATCGGGGCACGCGGCGATGTCCACGCCGGTGGCTTCCAGCAGGCCCTGCCGCAGTTCCACGCGCTTCCAGGGTGGGGTGAGGTCAATCTCGTGCCCCTGCCAGGTGAATTTGCGTGTGCCGAGGACCCGGTCGGCCACAAAGGCCAGCATTTCTTCGGTCAGCGCCATCACCTGGCGGTAATCGGCGTATGCCCAGTAAAATTCCAGTTGGGTGAATTCGGGGTTGTGTTTGAACGAAATGCCCTCGTTGCGGAAGTCGCGCCCGATTTCGTACACTTTTTCAAACATGCCTACCAGCAGGCGTTTGAGGTAGAGTTCAAAGGAAATCCGCAGGTAGAGTTTCTGCTTCAACTGGTTGTGGTAGGTGATGAAGGGGCGTGCCGCGGCGCCGCCGTAAATCGGCTGTAAAATGGGCGTTTCCACTTCCAGGAAGCCGCGCGCGTCAAGGAATTCCCGCAAGGCGCGCACGATGTGGGCGCGTGTGCGGAAAATTCGGCGCACTTCGGGGTTGACGGCCAGGTCGGCATAGCGCTGGCGGTAGCGGGTTTCCGGGTCGGCAAGGACGGCATGGCGCACCACTTTGCCGTCCACGATTTCGTCTTTGGCCGGCGGCAGGGGGGTGATGGCCTTGGCCAACATGCGGAAATCTTTCACGTGCACGGTGATTTCGCCGCTGCGGGTGCGGAAAAGGAAGCCGCTGGCCTGGATGAAATCGCCGAGGTCGAACAGTTTGTTGAACAGTTTCAGGCGGTCTTTGCCCAGGGTGTTGGCCTGAAAGAAGAGCTGCAGGCGGCCGCTCTCGTCTTCAAGATGGGCAAACGTGATTTTGCCCATGGGGCGCATGGCGCGCAGCCTTCCGGCCACGGTGACGCGCGGCGCATCGGCATCGCCGGCGGCTTCGGCGGTTTCCAGTGCGGCTTTGGCTTCTGCTGCTGTGTGGGTGCGCCCGGCGCGGTTGGGGTAGGGTTCCATGCCGGCCTCGCGCAGGCGCTCCAGTTTTTCCAATCGGGTTTGCTCTAACCTGGTGAACTCGTGGGGCATAGCGGCCTCAGTGCAAAGGGTTTGTACCGATTATAACATCGGTGGGGGGTGGGGAACAGTGGTACGCGGTCAGATGTTTAAAAGCCACTGTTCAGCCGCATGCGGGGAGGGAAGCCAAAAAAAGCCCGGCCCAGTTTAAGGGGCCGGGAAGGGAAGGCTGCCGGTTGGAAGGTTACTTTCTGCCGCGCAGGCGGGGGTCTAAGATGTCTCGCAGGGCGTCGCCGACGAGGTTCCAGGCCAGCACGAAAAGCACCAACGCCATGCCCGGATAGATGACGATGAACCAGTATTGGCCGAGGTTGGTAATCCAGTCGCGGGCAAAGGAAATCAGCTGGCCCCAGTCGGCGTACCCCACTTCTGCGCCCACGCCCAGGAAGCTGAGTGCCGCGAAGCTGAGCACATAAGACCCCATATCCATGGAGGCCACCACCATGGTGGGGTAAATGGCGTTGGGGAGGATATGCTTGAGCAGGATGCGGCGGTCGGTGGCTCCCAGCACTTTTGCGGCGAGGACGTATTCCCGCTCTTTGACGGAGAGGATGTCGCTACGAATGAGGCGCGCGTAGCCCATCCAGCCGAACATGATCAGGGCGATGGAGGGAGGAACCAGGCTTTTGCCCATCACCGGGGCCAGAATGGCCGAGAGGGTCAGCGCGGCCAGCAAGAAGGGGAAGCTCATGAAGACGTCGGTGACGCGCATGATGACCATATCCACTGCGCCGCCGTAATAGGCCGAAACGGAGCCGAGGAAGATACCCAATGTTGCGACGGAAAGCGTGATGATCAGGCCCACTTTGAAGGCCGTGCGGGTGCCCCAGATGACACCGTAGTAAATATCCCATTGGCCGCTGGCTGTGCCCATGAGGTGCACCCAGTGGTCTTTGTGGGTGATGGGTTTCCACCAGAAAGGCAGGGGGGGCTGGCGGACACGCCATTCGGTTCCCGGCTGTTTGGGGTTGGGGCTAAAGCCATCGCGCGGAATGTGGTAGGGGCTGGCGTTGGGGCGGGGCGGCGCCAGCACCGGCGCGGCCAGGGCTACAATGAGGAACAGCCCCAGCAGGGCCATTCCCGAGAGGGAAAGGGGATTGGTGAGCAGCCCTTTCAACATGCGGTAGAAGTCCGGCCCCAGCAGGCGTTCCAGCCGCCCCGGCGCGTCGGGTTTGCGTTCAATCGTGTCTTGAGATGCCATCATTGCTCCTCGTCAATAAGATAGGTGGTCAGCGTGGCCTATCTTTTCGGGTTACTCCAGCCGTACGCGGGGGTCAATGTAGGCGTACATGATATCTACCACCAGATTGGCGAAAATCAGCAGCGTGCCGCTAAAGAGGGTGAGGCCGAGGACTGTGACCACATCCAGGTTCAAAGCCGCGTCGGCTGCTGCTTTCCCCATGCCGGGGTAGTTGAACACGGTTTCGGTAATCACCACGCCGTTGAGCAGGCCAACCACCATCATGCCGCCGATAGTGACCACCGGCATCAGGGCATTGGGCAGCGCATGGCGAAAGATGACCCGCCGTTCGCTCAGGCCTTTGGCCCGCGCCGTGGTGATGTAATCTTGCCGCAGCACTTCCAGCATGGAAGAGCGGGTCACGCGCAACAGCAGCGCCCAGTTGAGGTAAGAAAGGGTGGTGATCGGCAGAATGAGGTGCTTGAAAGCATCCCAGAAAATGTCTAAGCGGCCGTTGAGAAGGGCGTCGAAAGTGATCATGGTGGTGTAGTTGTGGAACTGGGGCGAACGCACCACCGCGTCAGCCCAGTTTGAAATGCGGCCTGGCGGGAACCACCGCAGTTCGGCGTAGAAGATCATCAGCATCAGCAGGCCAAAGACGAAAGTGGGGAAAGACCACCCCAGAATGCTGAAAACGCGGGCGACCTGGTCAATGAATTTGTTGTGGTTGACGGCAGCGACGACGCCCAAAATCACGCCGCCGAGAATCACAGGAAGAACGCTCCATAAAGCCAGTTCAAAAGTTGCCGGAAAGCGGCGTTTGATGATGTCAATGACGGGTTCGGAGGCCGTGCGCGAATAGCCAAATTGTCCGAATAAAATGCCGCCTTCGTGTTTGCCGGTTTTCTCGTCGGTCACACCGACCAGCCAGCGCCAGTATTGGACGTAAAACGGCTTGTCTAACCCGTATTTACGGATGACGCCTTGCAGCACTCGCTCATTACGGGGAATATCGCGCACGTAAAGTGCAGAGCGCTGGGTGGGCCCCAGGAATTGCAGCATCAGGAAAATCAACACCGTCACTCCGAAGAGCAACAGTGGAATCATCAACAAACGCCGCATGATGTAGTTGAACATCCTGAGTTACCTCCAAAAGGGCGGGGGAGCGCCCGCCTGTGCGGGCGCTCCCGGCCCTTTGCCAAGAAGGTTACTTCTTGATAGAGTAGAGATAGTAGAACGCGGGGGCAATCGGGTTGTAGTACCAGCCCTGCACCCACCGCTGTTCGTAGTGGCGGCCGGTCGCCACAGCCAGGCGGATGGCCGGCGCGTATTTGTAGTCCAGCGCGGTGAGCTGCTTGTAGATCTCGGCGCGTTTCGCCGGGTCGGTCTCGGCCACGCCTTTGCTCACCAGTTCCTGGAACTGGTCGTGGATATCTTTAGGCATGTTCTGCCGGCGGGCGTAGGTGCCCACGGTGAACGGCTGGGCCCAGTTGTGCGGGTCGTGGATGTCTTCAATCCAGCCGCTGATGAACATCGGCAGGCGGCTGGCACGATAGGCGTTCAGGAAGGCAGGCCACGGCAGGCCCACGGCTTCAATTTCAAACTTCGGGTCAATGTCGGCGAAGTCGGCCTGCAGAATCTGCGCCACGGTCTGGCGGGTGACGTTGCCGCTGTTGTAGGCTACCTGGAAGCGGAAGCCCTTATCCCAGACTTTGCCATCCCAGGCCTGTTTGAGTTCGGCGACGCACTTGTCTTTGTCGTAGGTGTAGTGCGGGCCTTTGGGGTCATAGCCGATCATCCCGGGGATGAGCGGCCCCACGTTCTGGACGCCTTCGCCGTTCAGGGCGTCTTTGATGAAGGTATCCCAGTCAAAGCAGTAGTTGAAGGCTTTGCGGATGTGGATGTCGGAGAAGAAATCGGCGGGGATACCGTTGCCGTCCAGCTGCCCACTGCCGATGTAGGGGTTGCCGCCGTCGGTGTTGATCTTGAAGTTGAAGAAGACATCGGTGCGCACCACGGTGGGCATGCCCTTCCACAGGCGCAGCGGCTGGTCGGGGTTGTCGGAAGGTTTGCAGTCAAAATCGCTCTTGTCGGCGTTCCAGACGCAAATTTCGCCCACAAGCGGGTCGATCTGAGCCACGTTCTGCCGCGGCACGTCGGCGAAGTCGGCGTCGCCGGCTTTCATCATGGCGAAGCGGGTGCCCCATTCTTTCACGACCTTGAGCACCACGGTTTTGATGGAGGGCGCGGTGGGGGCGCCTTTCCACGCGGGCACGTTCTGCTCGGCGCGCCAGTAGTGCGGGTTGGCTTTGAGCACAATTTCCTCGCCCGGCGTCCAGTGGTCCAGCATATAGGGGCCGGTGCCGTTTTCTATTTTGCCCAGCGGCGCGGTGGAATCGTCAATGCCGTAGAAGTTTTGCCAGGTGTCGCACGAGCCATCCCACGCGCCCTGTTTGATGGACCACTGCTTGTCAATGATGGAAGCCCAGCCCTGGGCAATGGTGGCCAGGAAGGGGCCCCACGGTTGTGCGAGGTGCATGGTCACCGTGCCCTTGTCGTTGTCGTAGGTCACGGCGTTGACGATTTTCTCGCAGGCGGCTTTGAGCTTCGCCGGGTCGGCTTTCTTCAAAGCCTCGGGGTCATCGTCCAATGCGCCGGTGGGGTCCACCAGCTCGGCGATGTCGTAAGTGCCGATGCCGAAGAACGGCTCGGTCAGCAGCCACATCGGCGAGTCGGTGCCGCCTTGCAGGATGGCGCGCTGGAAGGTGTAGGCCACATCTTCGGGGGTAAGGGTGTCGCCGTTGTGGAACTTCACGCCCTTGCGGATGTGGAAGGTGTAGGTCTTGCCGCCGTCAGAGATTTCCCATTGGGTCGCCAGGTCGGGGACAAATTTGGTGGCGTCGCTTTTGTCGTAAGTGACCAGCTGGTCGTACAGGTTCATGATGACGCCAATGCCCGAACTTTCGTAGTCCCACGCGGGGTCAAGGCTTTCGGCATCGCCAATGGTGGCGACCACCAGGGTGTCGGGGTGCGACGACTTGAATTCTTTGGCTTTGGGCGGGGCCGGGGTGGCTTCCACCACCTGCGTCACCACCACCGTACCGCCGGGCTTTTCTACCACTTGCGTGACCACGACGGTCTGGGGGGCCTGCTGGCCGCAGGCTGCCAACGCGAGCGCGGCAACGACCAGCACGGCAAACAAGACGATCAACGAGCGTTTCATGCTCCTCCTCCTAAAAGTTTAGGAAACATACGGAAAAGTAAGATGCTGAGGGGGAAACGGTTGGGCTCCTCCGATACACACCACCTCCTTTCTTTGGGAATGGTGCTCATGGTTTACACCATGTGGCATGCTACCCAGTGGCCGGGGGAAACCTCACGCCATTCGGGTTCCTGCTCGGCGCAAATGGCTTGCGCCAGCGGGCAGCGCGTGCGGAAGCGGCAGCCACTGGGTGGGTTGACGGGGCTGGGAACATCGCCTTCCAGCACGATGCGTTCGCGGTTGCGTTCTTTTTTCGGGTCGGGGATGGGAACGGCGGAAAGCAGTGCCTGGGTGTAGGGATGCAAAGGGTGGGAATACAGTTCGTCGCGGTCGGCGAGTTCCACGATTTTGCCCAAATACATCACGGCAGTGCGGTCGGAAATGTGCCGCACCATGCTCAGGTCGTGGGCAATAAAGAGGTAAGTCAGATGGAACTTTTCTTGCAGGTCTTCAAGCAGGTTGACCACCTGGGCCTGAATGGAAACATCCAGCGCCGAGATGGGTTCGTCCAGCACAATGAATTCGGGCTGCAGGGCCAGGGCGCGGGCGATGCCGATGCGTTGCCGCTGGCCGCCGGAAAATTCGTGCGGGTAGCGGCTGACGAAGGAAGGGCTGAACCCCACGAGGTTTAAAAGTTCCGCGACGCGCGCTTTGCGTTCCTGCGGTGTGCCGATGTTGTGGATTTCCAGGGGCTCTTCAACGATTTTGCCCACGGTCATGCGGGGGTTGAGCGAGGCGTAAGGATCCTGGAAAATCATCTGCATGTCGCGGCGGGCTTTTCGCAGTTCCGCGCCCTTGAGCCGGGTCAGATCCTGGCCTTTGAAAAGCACGCTTCCTGATGTCGGGCGGTAGAGCTGCAGCATGGTGCGGCCGGTGGTGGACTTGCCGCAGCCTGATTCGCCGACCAACCCCAACGTTTCGCCGGGGTAAATATCAAAGGTCACGCCATCCACAGCCCGCACGGCAGCCACTTGGCGTTGCACCAGCAGGCCGCGGTGGATGGGAAAGTGCTTTTTCAAATCACGGACTTGCACGAGGGCTTTTTGTGGTTGCATGGTCATCGCAATTCCCCTGTGTCAACATCAACCCAGCACGCCAGGCGGCGGCCCGGGGCGATTTCTTCCAGCGGCGGGCGCTGTTCCCGGCAGATCGGCTGGGCGTACTTGCAGCGGGCGGCGAAGGGGCACCCCTGGGGAAGGGCTACCAGGTCGGGGGGCAATCCTTCAATGGTTTCCAGTTTTTCGCCCGGGCTGCCGTCCATCCGGGGCAGGGAGCGCAGGAGGGCTTTGGTGTAAGGGTGGCGCGGGTTGTCGTACAGGTCGTCTACCGGTGCATCTTCGGCAATGAAACCGGCGTACATGACGATGACCCGGTCCACCAGCCCGGCAACGACGCCCAAGTCGTGGGTAATCCAGATGAGCGTCATGCCGATGTCGTCGCGCAGACGTTTCATCAGGTCAACAATTTGGGCCTGGATGGTCACGTCCAAAGCGGTGGTGGGTTCATCGGCAATGAGGAGGGCTGGGTTGCAGGCCAGCGCCATGGCAATCATCACGCGCTGCCGCATACCGCCGGAGAACTGATGGGGGTAGTCGTCCAGGCGGCTGGCTGCGGCAGGAATTCCCACCATTTCAAGCAGTTCGGCCGCGCGCTCGCGGGCTTCGGCCTTCCCCATACCGAGGTGCAGCTGCAGCGGCTCGGTCATCTGGTAGCCGATGGTCAGCACCGGATTGAGGGAAGTGAGTGGGTCCTGGAAGACCATGCCGATTTGTGCGCCGCGGATTTTGCGCATTTCGGCTTCCGGCAGCTGGAGTAAGTCGGTGCCCTTGAAACGCACACTGCCGCGAATGTGAGCCGGCGGTGAGGCCAGCAAGCGCATAATGGAAAGCACCGAAACGCTTTTGCCGCAGCCCGATTCGCCGACAATCCCCAGCGTTTCCCCCTCGTGCAGGCTGTATGAAATGCCGTTGACGGCGTGGACGACGCCTTCTTCCGTATGGAACTCCGTGCGCAGGTCGTCCACTTCCAGAATCACCTTCTGAGACGTGGCCAAAATAACCTCCACAGCAGGGCATAGTCCCCTATTTGACAGGGCTTCTCCATTTTAGGAGATTCGTGGAGAAAAGTCAAATGGCGGCAGATGAGTTTTGCGCCAAACGTTGACGCGCGCCCTGCTTTTTGTTAAACTATGCCGCCGCCGGTGAGCGATGCGCCGACGCAGCCTTGCTGCCCCTCGGCGGATTTGGTATAATGAAGCCCGCTGATGGCCGGCCGACGTAGCTCAATCGGCAGAGCAACCGCCTTGTAAGCGGTTGGTTACGGGTTCAAGTCCCGTCGTCGGCTCTGTACGGGGTCGGGTTCCCCAGCCTCGCACAGGCCGGGGACGGATGACAACCGGATAATCTGGGCAGGTACCCAAGTGGCCAACGGGGGCTGACTGTAAATCAGCTGGCGTAACGCCTACGGGGGTTCGAGTCCCTCCCTGCCCACTACAAGCCCTCATAGCTCAGGTGGTAGAGCACACCCTTGGTAAGGGTGAGGTCATGGGTTCAAGTCCCATTGAGGGCTCTTTTGTTCTAAAATCAACGTGAGGGGCCAGCCCCCGGCGTGGGAAATCCCCCGAGGTTGGGGTGTTTCCCGCGTTTGCGTGTAAATTGCCAGTAAGGAGAGAGAACCATGGCGAAGCAGAAATACGAACGCACGAAGCCGCACCTGAATGTGGGGACGATGGGGCACATCGACCACGGGAAGACGACGCTGACGGCGGCGATCACGAAATACTGTGCCCTGCGGGGGTGGGGTGACTACACCCCGTTTGACGAAATTGACAAAGCGCCGGAAGAGCGGGAGCGCGGCATCACGATCAACATTGCGCATGTGGAATACGAAACGGAGAAGCGGCACTACGCCCATGTGGACATGCCGGGGCACCGGGACTACATCAAGAACATGATTACGGGTGCAGCGCAGGTAGACGGTGCGATTCTGGTGGTGGCGGCGCCGGACGGGCCGATGCCGCAGACGCGGGAGCACATCTTGCTGGCGCGGCAGGTGGAAGTGCCGGCGATTGTGGTGTTTCTGAACAAAGTGGACATGATGGACGACCCGGAGTTGCTGGAGTTGGTGGAGCTGGAAGTGCGGGAGCTGCTGACGGAATACGGCTATCCGGGGGACGAGACGCCGATCGTGAAAGGTTCGGCGCTGCAGGCGCTGCAGAGCGAGAGCAAAGACCCGGATGCGCCGGAATACCAGCCGATTGGGGAACTGCTGCGGGTGATTGACGAGTACATTCCGGAGCCGCAGCGGGATGTGGACAAGCCGTTCATGATGCCGATAGAGGATGTATTCAGCATCAAGGGTCGGGGGACGGTGGTGACGGGGCGCATTGAGCGCGGGAAGATCAAGGTTGGCGAGCCGGTAGAGATTGTGGGCTTGCAGGACGATGTGATGAACACGGTAGTGACGGGCGTGGAGATGTTCCACAAGCAGTTGGACGAAGGGATTGCGGGGGACAATGTGGGGCTGCTGCTGCGCGGGATAGGCCGCGACGAAGTGGAACGCGGGATGGTGGTGGCGGCGCCGAAGAGCATCACGCCGCACAAGAAATTCAAGGCGGAAGTGTATGTGCTGAAGAAGGATGAGGGTGGGCGGCACAAGCCGTTCTTCAACGGGTATCGTCCGCAGTTTTACATTCGGACGACGGATGTGACGGGGACGATTCGGCTGCCGGAAGGGGTAGAGATGGTGATGCCCGGGGACAATGTGAACATGGTGGTGGAACTGCTGAAGCCGGTAGCGCTGGAGCAGGGGAGCAAGTTCGCCATTCGCGAAGGCGGCCTGACGGTGGGCGCCGGCGTGGTCACCGAGATTCTGGACTGAGGTAAAAGTCATGGCGAAACAACGCATTCGCATCCGCTTGAAGGCGTATGACCATCGGGTTCTGGACCAGTCGGCCAAACGCATTGTGGAAGCCGCAGAACGCACAGGCGCGCGGGTGGTGGGGCCGGTGCCCCTGCCCACCAAGATTGAGCGCTTTACCGTGCGCCGCTCAACCTTCATTGACAAAGACTCTCACGAACACTTTGAAATTCGCACCCACAAACGCCTGATTGATGTCTTGGACCCTGACGCCAAGACCATTGACATGCTCATGCGGCTGAACCTGCCGGCGGGTGTGGATATTGAAATCAAGTTGTAATCCCGCGGCCCGAACGGGCGCGAAAACGTGGACAGCCTGCTTCACATCGGGTAAAATTGGCAGGCTTTGCGAAGCCTGAACCGCTGGGGAGGGTTGCCCTTGTGCGCCCTCCCCAGCGAAGCGCCGGGCTTCAAGGCCTTGAAAAAGTCATAGCAGCGGCCAGGCCGCTGGTGGACGGTTCCCCCTGAGTAAGAGCGGCGCCGGACCGCGAGCGCACAGAAAACTGCCCTTTCGCTCGCGGCGGCCTGCTGACTGCTGAGGGGCGGGATGATGCGGCTCAAGCCCAGGCCGACAGTCCCGAGAAACTTTGCTGTAAAGGAGAACAACCGAAATGTTCAAAGGGCTGATTGGAAAGAAGATCGGCATGACCCAGATCTTCAATGAGCACGGCGCGGCCATTCCTGTGACGCTCATTGAGGCTGGGCCTTGCTACGTGACCCAGGTGCGCCGCCCCGAGAAAGACGGTTACTCGGCGGTGCAGTTGGGCTTTCAGGAAGTCAACCCCAAGCGGTTGACCGGCGGCCAGTTGGGCCACCTGAAGCGGGTGGGCGTGCCGCCGCTGCGCTATTTGCGTGAATTCCGGGTGAAAGACCCGGATGTCGCCGAGGGGGATACGGTGACGGTGGAGCGTTTTGCCGTGGGTGAACGAGTCGATGTCATCGGCACCAGCAAAGGCCGGGGTTTCCAGGGCGGCGTGAAGCGTTTGGGCTTCGGCGGCGGCCCCAAGACCCACGGCCAGTCGGACCGCTGGCGCGCCCCTGGTTCCCGTGGGGCGGGCTCGACCCCTGGCCGCACGATGAAGGGCAACCGCGGCCCCGGCCACATGGGCGCCAACCGCGTCACCGTGATGGGGCTTGAGGTGGTCCTGGTGGACCCGGAACGCAACCTGTTGGCTGTGAAGGGTGGTGTGCCCGGCCCCAAAGGCGGCCTGGTGCTCATCCGCGCGGCCCGGAAGAATTAGGGATTCGGAGCAGAGCCATGAAAGTGGATGTGTATAACATGGAAGGGCAAAAGGTGCGCGAGGTGGAACTCCCCGCTGCCATCTTTGAGGCCCCCATTCGGCCTGATTTGATGCACCAGGCTTATGTGCGGCAGATGGCCAATGCCCGCCTGGGCACGCATAGCACTAAAGGGCGCAGCGAAGTTTCCGGCGGCGGGCGCAAGCCCTGGCGCCAGAAAGGCACCGGCCGGGCCCGGCAGGGTTCCATTCGGGCGCCCCAATGGGTCGGCGGCGGCAAGGTGCACACGCCCAAGCCCCGCCAATACACGCTGGATATGCCCAGGAAAATGCGCCGCGCCGCCCTGCGTTCCGCCCTTTCGGTCAAAGCCGCCGAAGCGGGCGTGGTAGTGGTGGAAGACCTGGACTTCCCCGAACCGAAGACGCGCCGCATGGCCGAAGTGCTGCAGGCGCTGGTGGGCGAGGAAGCCAGCGCGCTGATTTTGCTTCCCGAAAGCCCCCAGGCGAACGAGCGGTGGGCCCACGTGGCCTACTCGGCACGGAACCTGCCCTATGCCAAAGCCCTGGTGGCCCGCTATCTCAACATCCGTGACCTGCTGGGCTACGACAAAGTCGTGATGCCGTTGGCGGCGTTGGACGTCATCGCCGCTTTCCTGGGTTGAGGAGGGCGAAATGACTACGATTTACGATGTGCTGCGTCGCCCGATTATCACCGAAAAGAGCCGCTATCAGCATACCAAACTGGGGCAGTATGCCTTTGAGGTGGCCGAAGACGCCACCAAGCCGATGATCAAAGAAGCGGTGGAAACCTTTTTTGAGGTGACGGTGGAAAAGGTGCGGGTGATGAACATGCCTGCCAAACAAACGCGCCGCTGGCGTAACCGGCGGATGGGGATTCGGCGGCGCGGCTACAAAAAGGCGATTGTGACCTTGGCCCCCGGTGAGACGATTGACCTCTTTGAAGGGGTGAAGTGATGGGTATCAAGAAATACAAACCGATGACGCCCGGCCGCCGCGGCATGCTGGGCTACACTTTTGAGGAAATCACCAAAACCCGGCCGGAACGCTCGCTGATTGCGCCGTTGAAAAAACGCGCCGGACGCAACGCCTACGGGCGGGTGACGGTGCGCCATCGGGGCGGCGGCAGCAAGCGTTACTACCGCATCATTGACTTCAAGCGCGACAAACGCGGCATTCCGGCGAAAGTGGCCGCGATTGAATACGACCCCAACCGCACGGCGCGCATCGCCCTGCTGCACTACGCCGATGGCGAAAAGCGCTACATCATTGCTCCCCTCGGGCTGCAGGTGGGCGATACGGTGCTGGCCGGGCCGGAAGCCGAAATTCGCCCCGGCAACGCCATGCCGATTGCCAACATCCCCACGGGGACGATGATTCACAACATTGAACTGTACCCCGGGCGCGGCGGGCAACTGGTGCGCTCGGCGGGTTCCTCGGCACAGTTGCTGGCCAAAGAAGGCGACTACGCGCACATCCGCCTGCCTTCGGGTGAAGTGCGCCTGGTGCGCCAGGAATGCTATGCCACCATCGGCCAGGTGGGGAATGTGGAGCACAGCAATATCAAAATCGGCAAGGCCGGGCGCAAACGCCACATGGGCATCCGCCCGACGGTGCGCGGTTCGGCGATGTCGCCGCGCGACCATCCCCACGGCGGTGGGGAAGGCCGCCAGCCCATTGGCCTGCCGGGCCCCAAATCGCCGTGGGGCAAGCCGACCCTGGGCGCCAAAACGCGCCGCAACAAGAAAACCGATAAATACATCGTGCGCCGACGCAGCAAGAAACGCCGCTAAGCGCGGGTTTGGTTGGAGGTTGAAATTATGGGACGTTCCCTGAAAAAAGGGCCTTATGTAGCCCCGAAACTGCTCCGCAAGATTGAGGCAATGAATGCCCGCGGCGAAAAGAAGGTCATTCGCACGTGGAGCCGCGCGAGCACCATCTTTCCCCAAATGGTCGGCCACACCATCGCCGTGCACAATGGCCGCCGGCACGTGCCCATTTACATCACCGAAAACATGGTGGGGCACAAACTCGGCGAATTTGCGCCGACGCGGACTTTCCGCGGGCATGTCGTAGAGAAAAAGAGGAGATAGGCCATGGCGATAGATGTCCGCGCGAAAGCGCGTTACGTTCCCGTCTCGCCTTTCAAAGCCCGCCGGGTCATCAACCTGGTGCGGGGAAAGGACGCCGACGAAGCGCTGGAAATCCTGCACTTCATGCCGCACAGCGCGGCGCGTCCGGTGTACAAACTCATCGCTTCGGCCGTCGCGAACGCCGAAGAGAACTTCGGTTTGAACCGTGAGGACCTTTACATCTACCGCATCTTTGCCGATGAAGGCCCTACCCGCAAGTGGCGACGCTTTGGCGCGCGGGGGCGCTTCAAGCCCATTCTCAAGCGCTCCTCGCACATCACCGTGATTCTGCGCGAGCATGAAGAGGAATAGGAGTCATTTATGGGTCGCAAAGTACATCCGATTGGCTTTCGTCTGAAGATCAACAAGACCTGGGAAGGCCGCTGGTTCGCGGAAGGGCCGCAATACCGGGAACAATTGCACCAGGATCTGGCCATCCGCCGCCTGATTCGCGAACAGGCGCCGCGGGCGGGGATTTCCCGCATTGAGATTGAGCGTTTCCCGGCCAAGGTCAAAATCACGGTGCACACGGCCAAGCCGGGCATCCTGATCGGCCGCAAGGGTGCGACCATCAAGCAACTGCGCGCCGCGCTGGAAGGGCTGGTGGGTTCCAAAGTGGACGTGGATATCAGCGAAATCAAAGTGCCCGACCTGGATGCTTACCTGGTGGCGCACAACATCGCCGACCAGTTGTCGCGGCGGGTGAGCTACCGGCGAGCGATGCAGCGGGCCATTCAGCAGGCCATGCGCCAGGGCGCCAAGGGCATCAAAATTCAGGTTGCCGGCCGCCTTGCAGGGGCAGAGATGGCGCGCACCGTTTGGCTGCGCGATGGCCGCGTGCCGCTGCAAACCCTGCGGGCCGATATAGACTACGCCAAAGCGGAAGCCCTGACGACCTACGGCCGAATCGGCGTGAAGGTGTGGATTTACAAAGGTGATGTGCTGCCCGAGGTGGAAGAGGAAGCCCCTGTGGCCACCGAGGGCGTGTATGTGAGCGAATAGCCACGGCGGTTTCCCGCCGCGAGAGGAGTAGAAACCATGTTGATGCCCAAACGCGTCAAATACCGCAAGCAGATGCGCGGCCGCATGAGGGGCAAGGCGCTGCGAGGCGCTGAAGTGCACTTCGGCGATTACGGCCTGCAGGCCCTGGAGCCGGGGTGGATTTCCGCCCGGCAAATTGAAGCCGCCCGCCGTGCGATGGTGCGCCATATGCGCCGCCGCGGGAAAATCTGGATTCGCATTTTCCCCGATAAGCCGGTCACCAAAAAACCCGCGGAAACCCGCATGGGCTCCGGCAAAGGGAACGTGGAACTCTGGGTGGCGGTGGTCAAGCCGGGACGGGTGATGTTTGAGATTGCCGGCGTGCCCGAAGACGTGGCCAAAGAGGCACTGCGCCTGGCTTCCTATAAACTCTCGGTGAAGACCAAAATCGTCGTCCGCGAAGGGTTGGAGGAAGCATGAAAGCCGCAGAGATTCGCAAACTTTCTACCGAGGAAATCGAAGCGCGGCTGGCCGAGGCGCGGGAAGAACTGATGCACCTGCGCTTCCAGAAAACGACCGGTGAACTGGTAGATACCAATGCGCCGCGCCGAACCCGCCGCCTGATTGCCCGCTACCTCACCATTTTGCGGGAGCGGGAACTGGAAGAAGCACTGGCCGAGGAAGGTGAAGCATGAACAAGCGTCGGCGACTGACGGGTGTTGTGATTTCCGACAAGATGGACAAAACGGTCGTGGTGCGGGTCAGCCGCGCTTTCCGGCATCCACTCTACAAGAAGGTGGTGCGCTCGCACAAGAAATACAAGGCCCACGACGAACTGGGCGCCCATGTGGGCGACCAGGTGCGCATTGTGGAAAGCCGCCCGATTTCCAAGACCAAGCACTGGGTGGTGGAAGCCATCGTGCGGCGGGCGCGCGGCAATGAAGACGTCGTGGCCGAGCAGGAGGCCGAGGCATGATTCAGCAAGAATCGCGCTTGAAGGTTGCCGATAACACCGGCGCCAAAGAGATCCTGGTGATCCGCGTGTTGGGCGGTTCCAAGCGCCGCTACGGCCGCGTGGGCGATGTGGTGGTGGCGACGGTTAAAGCCGCGGCCCCCAACGGCTCGGTCAAAAAGAGCGACATCGTGCGGGCTGTGGTGGTGCGCTGCGCCAAAGAGTGGCGGCGTGAAGACGGTTCCCACATTCGCTTTGACGACAATGCCGCCGTGATTTTAGACAACGACGGCGTCAACCCTAAAGGCACCCGCATCTTCGGGCCGGTGGCGCGGGAACTGCGCGAAAAGGGCTTCATGAAAATCGTTTCCCTGGCCCCCGAAGTGCTGTGAGGAGTGTGAGCCGTGAAAGTGAAGATTCGTAAAGGCGACACCGTGCTGGTGATTGCCGGCCGCGACAAAGGCAAAAAGGGCGAGGTGATTCGGGTGCTGCCGCGTGAGCGGCGGGTGGTGGTCCAGGGCGTCAGCATCCGCAAAAAGCACCAGCAGCAGGTGCAGGCCCAGGGCCAGACCATCACGCCGGGCATCATTGAATTTGAAGCCCCGATTGACATTTCCAACGTCATGTTGGTGTGCCCGAAATGCGGGGAAGCCACCCGCGTGGGCGTTCACCGCACCGAAGGCATTGCCGAACGCTACTGCAAACGCTGCGGCGCGGTGATGGATTAGGCCGGTAAGGAGACAAGCCATGATGCGTTTAGAGGAAAAATACAGGAACGAGGTGGTGCCGGCCTTGATGAAGTCGCTGGGCCTGAAAAACATCATGCAGGTGCCGCGCATCACCAAAATCGTGGTCAACATTGGCCTGGGTGAAGCCCTGGATAACGCCAAAGCCCTGGATTACGCCGTCCAGGATATGGCGACCATCACCGGGCAGAAGCCCATTATTACCAAAGCCCGCAAAAGTGTGGCCGCCTTCAAACTGCGCGAAGGGCGCGCCATCGGCGTCAAAGTCACGCTGCGCGGCGACAAGATGTGGGCCTTCCTGGACCGGCTGATGAATGTCGCCCTGCCGCGGGTGCGCGACTTCCGCGGGGTTTCCCCCAACGCCTTTGACGGGCGCGGCAACTACACCCTGGGCGTCCGGGAGCAACTCATCTTCCCGGAAATAGACTACGACAAAATTGATAAAGTCCGCGGCATGGAAGTCACCATTGTGACCACCGCCCGCAACGACGAAGAAGGCCGTCAATTGTTGACCCTGCTGGGTATGCCGTTCAGGAAGGAAGGGTAGTTATGGCCAAAAAGAGCATGGTTTACCGCGAACAGCGCCGGAAGTACCCCACCCGAGTGCGCAACCGCTGCCGTATTTGCGGCCGCCCGCGCGGCTACATGCGCAAATTTGGGGTGTGCCGGATTTGTTTCCGCGAATTGGCCTTAGAGGGTAAAATCCCCGGCGTGACCAAGGCTTCTTGGTAGTCGGGCGGAGGTGGTAACGATGACGATGACCGATCCCATTGCGGATATGTTGACGCGCATTCGCAACGCGCAAATGGCGGGGCATACCCAGGTGGAAATGCCCAGTTCCAAGATGAAGGTAGCCATTGCCCGCATTCTCAAAGAAGAGGGCTACATTGACGGCTACCAGGTGTTGCAAGATAAAAATCGCCCCAGCCACAAAACGCTGCGGGTGCGCCTGAAGTATGTTGGGGAACGCCGTCAGCGGCGCCCAGTGATTGAAGGCCTGGAACGGGTCAGCAAACCCGGACGCCGGGTTTACGCGGGCAAAGCCGAGCTGCCGTGGGTGCGTTCCGGCCTGGGTATTGCCATCGTGAGCACGCCCAAAGGCGTGATGACCAGCGAGCGGGCCCGCAAACTGGGCGTCGGCGGCGAAGTGCTTTGCAAGATCTGGTAGGGCCACCTGCCGAATCGGTGAGGCGAGAAATCATTTCGGAACGACCTGGCGCGCCCCGGCGACGCCAGTGGCCGAAAGGAGGTTGAGTGTGTCTCGGATTGGACGTTTGCCCGTGCCTGTGCCGGATAGCGTGCAGGTAGAAATCAAGGGCTCGCACGTGCGGGTGAAAGGGCCGAAAGGCGAACTGGCCCACACCTTCCCCGCAGCGATGAAAATTGCCTACAAGCCGGAAGAGAAGGCCATTACCGTGGAACGCCCCTCGGATGAGCGCCAGCACCGCGCCTGGCACGGCATGACCCGCGCCCTCATCAACAACATGGTGGTGGGCGTCAGCCAGGGCTTTGAGAAAGTGTTGGAAATTCACGGCGTGGGCTACCGGGCCGAAATGAAAGGCAAAGACCTGGTGCTGCACGTCGGCTTTTCCCATCCGGTGCCGGTTTCCCCGCCTGAGGGCATTGAATTTGAGGTGGATACCAAATCCCGCCCGATGCGCATCATCGTCCGGGGCTACGACAAGCAGCGGGTCGGCCAGGTGGCTGCGGACATCCGCAAAGTGCGCCCGCCGGAACCCTACAAGGGCAAAGGCATCCGCTATGCGGGCGAAGCGGTGCGCCGCAAGGCCGGCAAGGCCGGCAAGGTGTAGGAGCGAGGTTGAAAAATGGCTAAGAAAACCCGACGAGAGGCACGAATCCGACGCCACCTGCGGGTGCGCAAAAAGGTGCACGGGACGCCGGAACGCCCGCGGTTGAACGTCTTCCGCAGCCTGGGGCAGATTTACGCCCAGGTCATTGACGACGAGGCCGGGCGCACGCTGGCGGCGGCTTCCACCATTGATAAAGCACTGCGCCCCCAGATGAAAGGGCTGAACAAGACCGAGCAGGCCCGGCTGGTGGGCAAAGCCATCGCTGAGCGCGCCCTGGCGGCCGGCATCAAAACGGTGGTGTTCGACCGCGGCGGTTATCAGTACATCGGCCGCGTGAAAGCCCTGGCCGACGGCGCCCGCGAAGGCGGCCTGGAATTCTAAGGCGAGGAGAACGCTATGGCTCAGTATCAACCTGCTGCACAGGCAGAAGACGAACTGGAAGAGCGCACCGTTGAAATTGCCCGCGTGGCGAAGGTGGTCAAGGGCGGACGACGGTTTACTTTCCGCGCCACGGTGGTCGTGGGCGACCATCGCGGCCGGGTGGGCATTGGCATCGGCAAAGCCGGCGCGGTGCCCGATGCGGTGCGGAAGGCTTCCGAGCGCGCCCGCCGCAACCTTAAGAAGATCAACCTTTACGACACCACGATTCCCCACGAGGTCATCGGCGAAGTGGGCGGCGCGCGGGTGCTGCTGAAACCGGCTTCCCCCGGTACGGGGGTGATTGCCGGCGGCGGCGTGCGCGCTGTGCTGGAAGCCGTGGGCGTGCGTGACATCCTCACCAAATCTTTGGGCAGCAATAACCTGCTCAACGTGGTCAAGGCTACCATGCAGGCGCTGGAGCAGCTCAAAGCGGTGGAAGAGGTCGCCAAAGTGCGCGGCAAGAACCCCGAAGAGGTGCTGCCCTTCTGGGACCGGAGGAACAAGCGCCATGACTAAGCAGAAAACCTTGCGCATCACCCTGGTGAAAAGCCCCATCGGATACGACAAGCGCCAGAAAGGCACTTTGCGGGCGCTGGGGCTGCGCCGGATGCACCAGACTGTGGAACATGAAGACACCCCCGTCATTCGGGGGATGGTGGCGAAGGTGCGCCACCTCGTCCGTGTGGAGGAGAGTGCGTAACCATGAAACTGCATGAATTGCGACCCAACCGCGGCGCCAAGCGGAACCGCAAGCGCGTGGGCCGGGGCATTGCGGCCGGGCAGGGCAAAACGGCCGGCCGCGGCACCAAAGGCCAGGGCGCCCGCAGCGGCGGCGGCACCCGCCTGTATCACCAGGGCGGCAACCTGCCGTTCTTCCGCCGTTTGCCCTTCAAGCGCGGCTTTACCCCCCTCAACCGCGTGGAATACAACGAGGTGAACCTGGAACGCCTGGCCGATTTCCCCGCAAACAGCGAAATCACCCCCGAGGTATTGGCCGAAAAGGGCATCCTCAGTGAACCGAAAAACCCCGTGGTCATCTTGGGGCGCGGCGAGGTCTCGGTGCCCCTGAAGGTCAAAGCCCACCGTGTCAGCAAAAGCGCCCGGGCCAAAATTGAGGCCGCAGGCGGTTCGGTGGAGATCCTCGCTTCCTGAGCCCCCGGGCGACCCCTGACCGAAGGAGCCTTGCATGAAACGATCGGCTTGGCGCTACCTCTGGATGGCACCCGACCTGCGCCGCAAACTGCTCATCACCCTGGGCCTTTTGCTGCTCTACCGGCTCGCGGCGCACGTGCCTGTGCCGGGCGTGAACCACGCCGTGCTGAAGAGCATCCTCAACTCGGGCGGCTCGCAGGGCGCTTTCGTGGGCCTGCTTGACCTGCTTTCCGGCGGCACGGTGTCGCAGTTTTCGGTGCTCGCGATGGGGGTGTACCCCTACATTACGGCGCAAATTATTTTGCAGATCCTCGTGCCCATCATCCCTTCGTGGAAAGCCCGCATGGATGAAGACCCGCGCGAAGGCCAGAAGTGGATGGAACGCTGGACTTACATCCTTTCCATCCCCATGGCGGCCTTGCAGGCGCTGGGGCAAATCAGCCTGTTTTCGGCTTTTGCGGGCGGGCGCTCTGTGCTCAGACACTTTGGCTGGAGCGGAGCCAACCTGATTCCCACGCTGACGGTGATTATCGCCATGACGGCGGGCACCATGTTCGCCATCTGGCTGGGTGAACTGATTTCCGAATACGGCCTGCGGAACCAGGGCCTTTCCCTTATCATCTTCGCAGGCATTGTGGCCCGGATGCCGTTCAACTTTGCCCGCCTGATGAGTGACGCACAGCACCGCTGGGCGTACCTCACCATTTCGCTGGTGGTGACGGTGGCGACCATCTTCCTGATCGTATTCGTGCAGCAGGGGCGGCGCAACGTGCCGGTCATGTACCCCGGCCGGCGGATTGGCACCCGCATGTCTATGCCGGTCAAGGGCACTTTCCCGCTGATGGTCAACCTGGCGGGCATGATTCCCTTGATTTTCGCCCAGTCGCTGCTGGCGCTGCCGGGCATTTTATCCGGATTTTTCTTGAAGTCGGGCACGGCGTGGGTTTCCAGCCTGGCGGTGACGATGCAGCGGGTGTTTGCGCCCACCAGCCCGTGGTACTGGTTCACTTATTTCCTGATGGTGGTGCTGTTCACCTTCTTCTACACCGACGTCCTCTTTATGCAGCAGAACTACGGTGAACAGTTGAAGCGCTCGGGTGCGAAAATACCGGGCGTGCCGCCGGGGGAACGCACCCAGCAATATCTGATGAGCGTGCTGCGCCGCATCACGCTGCCGGGGGCGCTTTTCCTGGGCTTTGTGGCCGTGCTGCCTTACCTGCTGACCCTGATGGTGCCCGGGCTGGCAGCAGCCGGGCGTTCGGGCCTGTTGCTGATTTCTTCGGCCGGGCTGCTCATCGTGGTCGGCGTGGTGCGCGATATCTTCTTCTTCATTGACGCCGAACTGCGGCTGCACGGCTACACAGATACGCTGCTGGTGCGTTAGCGCGCTTGCGGCCGGCCTTCGCGTCGGTCGCCTTCCTGACTCTGGAGGTTCGCCGTGTCGGTGTTCATTGTGCTGCTGGGTGCGCCGGGCGCAGGCAAGGGCACCCAGGCCAAAATCCTGGCCCAGAAAACCGGCCTGCCGCACATTTCTTCGGGCGACATCTTCCGCGAAAACCTGAAAAACCGGACCGAACTCGGCAAGATGGCGCAGCAATATATGGAAAAAGGCGAACTCGTGCCCGACGATGTGACCATCGCGATGATTCGGGAGCGCCTTTCCCGCCCCGACTGCGGCCGCGGCGCCATTTTGGACGGCTTCCCCCGCACCCCTGCCCAGGCCGAAGCGCTGGATGCCATGCTGGCCGACCTGGGCGGCAAGGTGGGCGTGGTGCCGTTCATCAATGTGCCGGAAGACGAACTGGTGGAACGCCTTTCCGGGCGGCTGATTTGCAAAGCCCAGGGGCATATTTTCCACAAGAAGTTCAACCCGCCCAAAGTGCCGGGTGTGTGCGATTACGACGGCTCGGAACTTTACCAGCGGGAAGACGACAGGCCCGAAGTGGTGCGCCACCGCATTCGGGTGTATCTGGAGCAGACCATGCCGCTGGTCGCTTACTACCGGCAACGCGGCTTGCTGGTGGATGTTGACGGCACCCAGCCCATCGGCAAAGTGACCGAGGCGCTTTGGGTGGCTCTGCCGAAGGAAGCGAAACGCGCATGAGTTGGGACCGCCAGATTGTGCTCAAAAGCCGGCGCGAAATCGGCATCATGCGGGAAGCCGGACGCATCAACGCCCTCGCGCTCCAGGCCGTGCGGGAAGCCGCCCGCCCGGGCGTGACCACGGCCGAACTGGATGCCGTGGCTGAAGAGGTCATCCGCAGCCACGGCGCGGTGCCGGCCTTCAAGGGCTACCCCGGGCCGTATCCGTACCCGGCCACCATCACGGTCAGCATCAACGAAGAACTGGTGCACGGCATTCCGAGCAAGCGGCGCAGGCTGCGTGAAGGCGACATTGTTTCTATTGACTGCGGCACCATTTACAAAGGCTATGTTGGAGATTCGGCGTTCACCATGGGCATAGGAGAAATCTCTCCCGAGGCCCAGCGGTTGTTAGAGGTGACGGAGCGGGCGCTCTATATCGGCATTGAGCAAATGCGCCCGGGCAACCGTGTTGGGGATGTCTCCGCGGCAGTTCAACGCTATGTGGAATCCCGCGGTTACCATGTCACCCGCGAATACACCGGCCACGGGGTGGGGCGCGAGATGCACGAAGGCCCCTCGGTGCCTAATTACGGCACCCCCGGCCGGGGCGTGATGTTGCGGGCGGGCATGGTCATCGCCCTGGAACCGATGGTGTTGATAGGCACCCCAAAAACGCGCGTCTTGCCCGACCAGTGGACGGTGGTTTCCGCCGATGGCAGCTTGACGGCTCATTTTGAGCATACGGTGGCCATTACCGAAAACGGTCCCAGCATTCTCACGGTGGTTTGAAGCCCTTTTTCTGTCACCTGGACGGGAACGGAAGGGTCTGGTATAATTTCAACTTTGCCAGGCACGAGCCAAGAACGAAGGAGAGCCAAGCGATGAAAGTATCTGCGTCTGTAAAAAAGCGCTGTTCCAAGTGCAAAATCGTCCGCCGCAAAGGGCGGGTGTATGTGATTTGCGACAATCCTCGACACAAACAGCGACAGGGGTAGGACCATGGCGCGTATTGAAGGTGTAGATTTACCACGCAACAAGCGAGTTGAAATCGCCCTGACCTACATTTACGGCATTGGCCGGTCGCGGGCGAAAGAGGTGTTGGCCGCCACGCATGTCAACCCCGACACGCGGGTGAAAGACCTCACCGATGAAGAAGTTGCCCGCCTGCGCGAGTTCATCAGCAGCAATTACAAAACGGAAGGCGACCTGCGCCGTGAAGTGCAGATGAACATCAAGCGGCTGATTGAAATCGGCAGTTACCGCGGGCTGAGGCACCGCATGGGGCTGCCGGTGCACGGTCAGCGGACGCGCACCAATGCCCGCACGCGCAAAGGCCCGAAGAAAACCGTGGCCGGACGAGGCCGCCGCCGCGGCGCCAAGAAAAAGTAACGCCCTGTGCTTCGGGCGGGTGCCTGCCCGCCTTCCTGCTGAGATTGCTATTGAGGAGAAACAAGGTCTATGGCGAGGAATACGCGTTCCCGACGGCGCACCAGCGCCAGGAAAATCAAACGGCATCTGCCTCAAGGGCATGTGCACATCCACGCGACGTTCAACAACACCGTGGTTTCGGTCACCGACGACCACGGCAACGTGGTGGCGTGGGCCAGTGGCGGCACCGCCGGCTTCAAGGGCTCCCGCAAAAGCACGCCCTTTGCCGCCCGGCTGGCGACCGAGCAGGCCGTGAAAGCGGCCATGGATATGGGCATGCGCGCCGCGCATGTCTTCGTCAAAGGGCCCGGCCCCGGGCGCGATGCTTCCCTGCGCGCCCTTCAGGCCATGGGCCTGAAAATCCTGTCCATTTCGGATGTCACCCCTGTGCCGCACAACGGTTGCCGCCCGCCCAAAAAGCGGCGTGTCTAATCTGGGGATTGAGGTAGATCTATGGCTAAATATCTGGGACCCGCATGCAAACTTTGCCGCCGTGAAGGCGAAAAGTTGTTCTTGAAAGGCGAAAAATGCTTTACCAACAAGTGCCCGATGGAGCGGCACGCCTACCCGCCCGGAGAACACGGGCGTATGGCGCGCTTCAGCCGCCGCCGTGAATCGGACTATGCCAGGCAGCTGCGCGCCAAGCAGCGCGCCCGCCGCATCTACGGCGTGCTGGAACGCCAGTTCCGCCGCTACTATGAAGTCGCTCTCCAGCGCCGCGGCCTGACGGGCTTGAATTTGCTCCAGATTCTGGAATCCCGGCTCGACAACGTGATTTACCGCCTGGGCTTTGCCCGCAGCCGCGCCGAAGCGCGCCTGCTGGTGACCCACGGGCATTTCACCGTCAACGGCCGCCGGGTGGATGTGCCTTCCATGCTGTTGCGCCCGGGCGACGAAGTGGGCATCCGCCCCGAATCGCGCCGCCGCGGCTATTTCAAGCAGGTGCTGCCCGAATGGTCTGAAAAACAAACCCCGCCTGCGTGGCTGAGCCGGGATATGAACGCCATGACCGGCCGGGTGGAACGCCTGCCCGAACGCGGCGAAATTGACAGCAACATCAACGAACAACTCATCGTGGAATACTATTCGCGCTAATGCTTGGGTGAATGCCCAGGGAAGGGGTGAACTGTGGTCGGTTTGGGTAATATGGTAACACCTCGCATTGAGCGCGACCTGGAAGCGCTCAATTACAGCCGCTTTGTCATCAGCCCCCTGGAGCGCGGCTATGGGGTGACTTTGGGGAACGCCTTGCGGCGGGTGTTGCTCTCTTCGCTGGAAGGCGCGGCAGTAACCTCCGTGCGCCTCTCCAATGTGCTGCACGAGTTCAGCGCCATCCCCGGCGTGCGGGAAGACGTGCTGCAAATCAGCCTGCAGCTCAAGCAGCTGCGGTTCAAACTCCACGGTGTGGACACCGCCTTGCTGTATCTGGAAATTCACGGAGAAGGCATTGTCACCGCCGCCGACATCATTGCCCCGCCGGAAGTGGAAATCGTCAACCCTGACCTCTACCTCTTTACGGTGGACGACCCCGATGCCGCGCTGGAAATGGCCATGACCGTGGAGCGCGGCCGCGGCTATTCCCCTGCCGTGGAACGCAGCCGCCAGCTGCCCATCGGCGAACTGGCTGTGGATGCCATCTTTTCGCCGGTGAAGCGCGTCAACTGGGAAGTCTCCTCGGCGCGCGTCGGCCAGAGCACCAACTATGACCGCCTGATTTTGGAAATCTGGACGGACGAAACCATCACACCCGAAGAAGCATTGAAAACCGCGGCTCAGATCCTCGTGGCCCACTTTGGCTACATCGCGGGCATCAGCGAAGAAGATCTCGGCACCCCGCGCCCCTCTGCACCCAAAGAAAAAGTGTGGCACGCCGGCCTGACCAGCGAAATGATGGAAACCCCCCTGGAGGAACTGGACCTCTCCGTGCGGGTGTTCAACTCGCTTAAGCGCGCCGGAGTGACCACGGTGGGCGAGGTGTTGGACATGCTGGGCAAAGGCGAAGAAGCGATGCTTTCCATCCGTAACTTCGGTGAGAAAAGCCTGGATGAGCTTTTGAGCAAAATGCGCGAAAAGGGCTTCCTGCTGGAAGACGAAGACTAAGCGCATCACGGAGTGAGAATCATGCGACACAAAGTTGCCGGTAAGAAACTCAGCCGTTCCAAAGACGCCCGCAAGGCGCTGCGGCGGAACCTGATTAAGCAATTGTTTTACCATGAGCGCATCCGCACCACCCGGGCCAAAGCTCAGGCCATTCGCAGCGAAGCCGAGCGGCTGATTACCATTGCCCGGCGCGGCAATGCGGCCGGCGGCGCGGCGATGGTGCATGCCCGCCGTGTGGTGGCTGCCCGCCTGGGCAGCGCCTACCTCGGCGGTGGAAGTGAAGATGAAGAACGCATCAACATTGTCAACAAACTCTTTGATGACATTGCGCCGCGCTACGCCGAGCGGCCGGGCGGCTACACCCGGGTGCTCAAACTCGGCCCCCGCCTGAGCGACGGCGCGGAAATGGTGCTGCTGGAACTGGTGGAAGAGTAATTCCCTTTTGCGGGCGAAGCCCGCTTGTTCAGGGCGCCGTGCGGCGTCCGGTGGGCCATGGCACTTTACCAGGCGATCCTTGCATACGACGGCAGCGGCTTTGTGGGCTTCCAGCGGCAGGCACGAGGCCGCACGGTGCAGGGCGAGGTAGAAAAGGCGCTGCGGCGGCTGGGTTGGGCGGGAACGACCATCCTCTACGCCGGGCGCACCGACAGCGGCGTGCACGCCCGCGGCCAGGTGATTGCCTTTGAACTGGCCTGGCGGCATCCCGCCGAGGCGCTGCAAAATGCCCTCAACGCCCACCTGCCTGCCGATGTGGCCGTGCAGGCTGTGCAGCCCGCCCCCGCAGGTTTCCACCCCCGTTACGCTGCGGTGGCGCGGCGCTATGTGTACTACCTCTACGCCGCACCGCAGCGCCTGCCGTTCTGGCGGCGGTATGCCTGGCGGGTGTGGCCTGCCCCCCAGGCGGAGACGTTGCAGCAGGCTGCGGCGCTTTTCCCCGGCCGGAAAGACTTCGCCGCCCTCGGCACACCGCCTCACCCCCGCGGCACCACGGTGCGTACGGTGTTTCGGGCTTCCTGGGCGCAGGCCGGGCCGCACGCCTGGGCGTTCACCGTGGTGGCCGACGCCTTCCTTTACCGCATGGTGCGGCGGATGGTGGCGCTGCAGGTTGCCGTGGCGCAGGGGCGCATGGCCTTCGCTGCACTGCAGGCGGCGCTGGAAAACCCGCCTTCCCACCCTTTGCAGGGCCTGGCCCCGCCCCAGGGGTTGTTCCTGGAAACCGTATGCTACGACGAGGCCGCATTGCAGCGTTGCCTGGAAACCGAAGCCCGTTGGCTGGGCGGCGCTCCCTGAAACCAGGCACCAGGTAACGAAGTAACGACCTAACATTTCACGCCCCAACTTGTTTGGAGAGGTTTAACGGTGAAAACATACTATCCGAAACCCGCTGAAATTACCCGCGAATGGGTGTTGGTAGACGCCAACGACCAGACCTTAGGGCGGCTGGCAACCCGTGTGGCGGCCATCTTGCTGGGCAAGAACAAGCCCAACTACACCCCCGGCGTCGATAACGGCGACTATGTGGTGGTCGTCAACGCCGAGCGCGTGCGGGTCACAGGCCGGAAGATGGATCAGAAAAAGTACTACCGGCACTCGGGCTACCCCGGCGGCTTGCGGGAGATCACCCTGCGCGAGCAACTCAAGCGCCATCCTGAGCGGGTGATCCGCGCGGCAGTGTGGGGAATGTTGCCCAAGAACGCCTATGGCCGCAAACTGCTCAAGAAACTCAAGGTGTATGCCGGCCCTGATCATCCCCACGAAGCGCAGAAGCCCCGCCGGCTTGAACTGTAAACGGCGGCTGGAAACGAAGGAGGTTGGATTTTATGGCTGTTCGCTATTACGAAGGTGTTGGACGTCGCAAGGAAGCCACCGCGCGCGTGCGCATCATGGAAGGCTCGGGCAAGTTCATCATTAACGGCAAGGCGGTAGAGGAATACTTCCCGCGCGTGGGCGACCTTGACAACGTGCTTTTGCCCTTTACCGTGCTGGGCGAACCGCGCGAAAAATATGATGTCACCGTGCTGGTCAAGGGCGGCGGTGTGACCGGGCAGGTTGGCGCGGTGCGCCTCGGCCTGGCGCGGGCGTTCGTCAAATTCAACGAAGCATTTGGCCCCGCATTGAAGAAAAAGGGCTTGCTCTCGCGCGACCCGCGCGTCAAAGAGCGCAAAAAGCCCGGCCTCAAGCGCGCCCGCAAGGCCCCAACCTACACCAAGCGTTAACCCCTGTTTTGCTGTGTTTATATTGGCAACGCGTTCCCCTGCCGGCGGTGCAGGGGCGTGTTGCGTTAACAAGTCGGGTAGTCAGATAGTCAGGTAGTCAGGGTAGTCGGGGAAAGCGCAACGCCGCCCGACGACCAGGCGACTAAACGACTACCCGACCAGTTGACTAACCGACTAATTGACCAGGCAACACGATTGGAGCCCATCATGCCATCCCTCACCCTGCTGGGGCTGGGCCCCGGCAACCCCAATCAACTCACCCGCGAGGCGTGGGAAGTGCTTTCCTCGGCCGATGAGGTTTACCTGCGCACGGCCAAGCACCCTGTCGTGGCGGCTTTCCCGCCCGGCCTGGCGGTGCATTCCTTCGATAGCCTCTATGAGCAGGCCGACACCTTTGAAGCGGTCTATGACGCCATCGTGGCGCGCGTGCTGGCGCTGGCGCAGCGGCCGGAAGGCGTGGTGTATGCCGTGCCCGGCCACCCCTTCGTAGCCGAAATCACCGGGCGGGAACTCGCCCGCCGGGCCCGCGAGGAAGGCATCCCCCTGCGGGTGGTGGAAGGACTCAGTTTTCTGGAACCCACCTTCCGGGCGCTGGGCCGCGACGCTTTCCCTCACACGGCCCTTGTGGATGCGCTGGAACTGGCAGCGCTTCACGTGCCGTCCTTCCCTCCTTCGGCCCCGGCGCTGATTGCCCAGATTTACGACCGCACCATTGCTTCGGAGGTCAAACTGACCCTGATGGCGGCCTATGCCGACGAGCACGAGGTGGCGCTGGTGCATGCCGCGGGCACGCCGCAGGAAAGCGTCCGCTGGGTGCCGCTGTACGAAATGGACCGCGACCCTGACATTGGCCTGCTGACCGCCCTCTATGTGCCGCCCCGCAGCCCCGACGCGTCGTTTGAGGCCTTCCAGGAAGTCGTGGCCCGCCTGCGCGCCCCCGATGGCTGTCCCTGGGACCGCAAGCAGACCCACCGCAGCCTGCGCCGCTATTTCCTGGAAGAAGTGCACGAGGCGCTGGAAGCCATTGACGCCGAGGCCTGGGGGCACCTGGCCGAGGAACTCGGCGATGTGCTGCTGCAAATTTTGCTGCACGCCCAGATTGCCGCCGAAGCAGGCGAATTTACCATCGCCGACGTGCTGGAAGGCATCCACCGCAAAATGGTGCGCCGACACCCGCATGTTTTCGGCGAAGTGCAGGTGGCCGACGCCGATGAGGTGGTGCGTAACTGGCAGGCCATCAAAGCGCAAGAGGAAGGCCGCCCCCGCCCCGAAAGCGTGCTGGATGGCATTCCCAAAGGGCTTCCGGCGCTGCTGGAGGCCGAGAAGATTCAAGACAGGGTGATCGCCGTGGGCTTTGACTGGCCCGACATTCAGGGCGTGTGGGATAAACTGGCCGAAGAACTGCAAGAAGTGCGGGAAGCCGAAACCCCCGAAGCGCGGGAAGACGAACTCGGTGATGTGCTGTTTGTGGTGGTCAACCTTGCCCGCTGGCTGGGTGTGGATGCCGAACTGGCGCTGCGGAAGGCCAACGCCCGCTTCAGGCGGCGTTTTGCCGTGATTGAGGAAGCCGCCCGCGAGCGCGGCCGGCCTGTGGAAGCCCTGACGCCGGGCGAAATGGAGGCGGCGTGGCAGCGCGCTAAAGCGGACGAAAAGGGCGGGGCTTCATAGCGTGAACCCGCTTGATAAAATAAAGCCAGGCGAGAAGCCTGGCTTTTTGGTGGGTGTGGAGGTTGTGGACGCCGTCAGGCTTTGGGTGTGGGCGTAGCCGTGGGCGGCTGGGTGGGCCGCGGCGTGACCAGGTTGACCGGCACGATGAGAATCTGCCCGACGTAGATGGGTGAAGTGGCGTCTTTCAGGGCGTCATTGGCTTTCACAAGGGCGTCCACGGTGGAGTTGAACTTGGCTGCAATGCCTCCCAGGGTGTCGCCGGGCAGCACGAAGTACTGGATTTTGAAGCCCCGCGGCATGAAAGTGGGCAGCGGTGTGGGCGTGGGGCGTTTGGTGCTGGGGGCGGGAATGGTGAGGGTTTGCCCCACGTAGATGGTGCTGGTGTTGTTCAGGCCGTTGAGCAGCATGAGCGTGACCAGGTCGGCGTGGAATTTTTTGGCGATGGCGGCCAGGTTGTCGCCTTCCTGCACGGTGTATTGAAAGGGTGCGGAGGGGGTGGGGGTGAAAGTCGGCGTGGGCGAGGGCGTGATGGTGGGGGTGAGGGTTGCCGTTGGCGTCGGTGTGTGCGTGGGGGCCGGGGTAGGGGTGAGGGTGGCGGTGGGCGTGGCGGTGGGCCGGCTTAACAGCGGAATGCCGCGCCCTTGGCCGAGGAACGCCAGCACCAGCACGATGCCGACGACCACGAAAACGACCGAGAGCGCCCCTAACAGAAAGGGCAGCCAGGCCTGCTGCTGCGGCTCAGACGGCGGCGGTGCTGCCGCGGCCTCGGGCGGGGTAACAGGGGCAGGCTCTTGAGGGGAAGGTGTTTCCTGGGCCGAAGGTTCCGGCGCGGGTTTCTGGTCTTTTTTGCTCATAAAGCACCTCGGAAAGGCAGGGCTGTGCCATGCGTTGGCAGCCCCGACGAACGGGCTGTTTTCCCCATTATACCCGTTTAACGGGTGGCGGCAAGTGATGGCGAGCCGGTGATTACCCAGATCTCTCCCCACCCCCGCCGGGGCCTCCTCCTCCCCTCCCTTTGTAAGGGCTAATCTTGTAGTATAAAATACCACATTCCAAAATCCTTTTCAGTGAGTCTGAATTATGGAATTGAACATCTCTACACAAATGATAAAACCGGACTGGGCGAGGCACGAATTCCT
>Ga0256829_1000444_pt1 | contig 42371 bp, 36 predicted proteins | sample 131447metaG_FD_185979 | JGI IMG/M metagenome (GOLD analysis project Ga0256829, IMG submission 185979) | Hydrothermal vent microbial communities from Lau Basin, Pacific Ocean - 131-447 | ecosystem: Environmental > Aquatic > Marine > Hydrothermal vents | place: Pacific Ocean: Lau Basin | collected... | reverse complement strand
GGCCGCCACAACGGGCAGGCTGGCAAACACTAACGCAGCAATCAAGAGGGTCGAGAGGTAAGCACGCACTGTTTTCATTGTCTTCATCCTTAGACTTATCGGGGAGCAAGCTATGAGTAGCTTGAGTGATTAGTATAGAAACAAACAGCGAGTGTTTTAAGACGAAAATGCAAAGTGCTAATTATTTGCACTAATGCGATAGGTCCAGGGCGTTTCCGCCAGGAGGCCTTTTGCCCCTGCCATGGTCATGGCGAGGTCGTGCAGCCCCGGCCATAGAGGCACGGCAGATGCCCCTTTCACCGCTAAATCCAGGCGCTGGGCCATTAGTAGCAGTTTGTGTAAACGCTTCATGGAAAGGCGGCTAATGGCTTTTTGATAGGACGGGCGACGTTTATCAAAAATCATCGGCTTTTGGGATTTGCAGGCATGCTCGAAGCTTTGGCCTTGGTCCAAATGCTGATGCAGCGATAGCAGAGTGCGCAGCTCACGGGTGAGCGCCCACAGCACAATCGGTGCTTCCACGCCTTCGCTTCTTAGGCCGTTCACAATCCGCGAGGCACGGCTGGGTTCGCCCTTCAAGCACGCATCCGCCAGATTGAAGACGTCAAAGCGGGTGCTGTCTTCCACACCTTGGGCAATGTGCTCGACGTTGAGCCGGGTGTTAGCCGGGTAGATCAACGCCAACTTTTGCAGCTCTTGATCAGCCGCCAGCAGATTACCCTCGGTGCGCTCACCCAGTAGTCGCGCGGCTTCCAGGTCGATCTGCAGGCCGTGATGCGAGGCCCTATCCCGTAGCCAATAGCCAAGCCGTGAGGCATCTACCGGCCATACGGGAACAAAAATTCCCTGTTTATCTAAGGCTTTGAACCAGGCGCTTTTCTGCTGCTTGGCATCGACTTTGCCCATGCTGACCAGCAGCAAATCATCGCTGCCATCCATCATGTCTGCGTACTGCGCCAGCGCCTTGCTGCCTTCCTGCCCCAGCTTTTGATTGCCCAAACGCAGCTCCAACAGTTTGTTGGTGGCAAACAGCGAGAGGTTGCTCGCGGTTTCCAGGAGCCGCCCCCAGGCAAAGTTGGGCTCCACATCCAGCACTTCGCGCTCTTCGATACCCGCTTGGCGGGCGGCGGCGCGCACGGCATCGCAGGCGTCACGATGCTGAAGCGGCTCGTCACCCGCCACGATCACTGCTTTCGGCAGCTTCCTGGCCAGAGCGGCGGGCAATTGATCGGCAAATACCTTCACCGCAGCGCCTCAAGGTTAGCTAAGCGTTCCACAATACGCTGGGCAAGCTGCCGAGTCAGTGTCTGCTCGGCTTCCTGGAACAGCGTCTCGCGGTTCAGCAGGTCGTCATCGCTGACGCGAATCCGCGTGCTGGTACTCAGCGTGGCGTTGTTCAGGGCGTAGGCATTGGTTTCCCGCTGCTGCACCGACAGCGACGTGCTCAGCGTCAGCTCATGCTCACGGCTGGCACGGCCATCGGTCCCGATGCGCCGCTCCTGAAGGGAAGGGGTGCCCAGAGTGACGCGCCAGGGCGCGCCGCTTTCTACCTCGGTGCCTAACTGCTGCAGGCGAGTGCGAAGCTGCTGGGCGAGAGCGCTGTTGTCATCGCCCTCTAGCGAGAGCGCGGGCAGGCGTGGCATGGATTCCGAGCCGCGCAGGCGGAACCCACAGCCACTGAGCAGCACCGCCGCTGACGCGGCGATGCTGAGGGTCAAAAAGCGACGGCGATTCATCCGCTCACCACAATGTTAACCAGCTTGCCGGGCACCACGATCACCTTACGAACCGTTTTGCCTTCCAAATGGCGCTGGACGTTTTCGTTTTCCATCGCCAGTTGCTCGATGGTGGCTTTGTCGGCGCTGGCCGGGGCTTCCAGGCGGGCGCGCAGTTTACCGTTTACCTGTACCACCAGCTCGATGCTGTCGCGGGTCAGGGCGACTTCGTCTACTTTCGGCCACTGGGCTTCAATGGCGGGCTGCTCATGGCCCAACTGCTGCCACAGGGTGTGGCAAAGGTGCGGGGTAATCGGGGCCAGCAGCAGTACGCAGGCTTCCAACGCTTCACGGCTAACCGCGAGGCCCAGTTCGGACGTATCGTCAAACTTAGCGACCGCGTTAGAAAGCTCCATCACAGCGGCAATGGCGGTGTTGAAGGTGGTGCGACGGCCAATGTCGTCGCTGGCTTTTTTGATGGTTTCGTGGGTTTTGCGTCGCAGCGCTTTTTGGTCGTCGTTGAGTGCATCGACGTTCAGCGTGCCTGGAGTGCCCGCTTCCAGGTGCTCGGTAACCTGACGCCAGATGCGCTTCAGGAAGCGGTGCGCGCCCTCGACGCCGGAATCCGACCACTCCAGCGACTGCTCAGGTGGTGCGGCAAACATCATAAACAGGCGCACGGTGTCGGCACCGAACTTGTCGATCATCGACTGCGGGTCGACGCCGTTGTTCTTCGACTTGGACATCTTCTCGATGCCGCCCATCTCCACCGGCTGGCCGTCACTCATCAAAATGGCGCTCAGCGGGCGGCCTTTTTCGTCGCGCTTCACTTCCACATCGGCGGGATTGAACCACTCTTTGCCGCCGTTATCTTTAATGCGGTAGAAGGTTTCCGCGATCACCATGCCTTGGGTGAGCAGCTGCTGGAACGGCTCATCGGAATCAACCATGCCGAAATCGCGCAGCAGCTTGTGGAAGAAGCGGGCGTAGAGCAGGTGCAGAATAGCGTGCTCGATACCGCCAATGTAAAGATCCACCGGCAGCCAGTAGTTGGCACGCTCGTCCAGCATCGCCTCGTGGTTATCCGCACAGCAGAAGCGAGCGAAGTACCAGGAGGATTCCATAAAGGTGTCGAAGGTATCGGTTTCACGCACCCAGCCATCGCCCAGCTCGGAGAACTCCGGCATCTTCTTCAGCGGCGAGCCGGAGGCATCCACGGTGACTTCCATGGGCAGCGCGACGGGCAGCTCGTCATCGGAGAGCGGTACGGTCTGGCCTTCCGGGCCGTACTTCACCGGAATCGGCGCGCCCCAGTAGCGCTGGCGGGCAATACCCCAGTCACGCAGGCGATAGTTGGTTTTCACTTCGCCACGGCCAAGCTCGGCCAGCTTGGCGGCAATGGCATCGAACGCGGCTTGGAATTCCAGACCATCGAACTCGCCGGAATTGATCAGCGTGCCGTGCTCGGTGTAAGCGCCTTCAGAGATATCCGGCGTATTGCCGTGCTGGTCGGCTACCACCGGCTTCAGCTCGATGCCGTACTTGGTGGCAAACTCCCAGTCGCGCTGGTCGTGGGCGGGAACGGCCATCACCGCGCCGGTGCCGAACTCCATCAGTACGAAGTTAGCCACGAATACCGGTACTTCTTCACCGTTTAATGGGTGAATGGCTTTATGGCCCGTGGCCATGCCCAGCTTCTCTTTGGTGGCCATTTCCGCTTCAGAGGTGCCGCCTTTGGCGCACTCTTCACAGAACGCCGCGATCTCGCTGCTCTGCTCGGCGGCCTGTTTGGCCAGCGGGTGCCCAGGGGCGACGGCCACGTAGGTCACGCCCATCAGCGTGTCCGGGCGGGTGGTGTACACCGCCAGCGGCTCGCAGGCGCTGCCATCGGCGGCTTTGATATCGAAGCTCAGCTCGACGCCACGGGATTTGCCGATCCAGTTGCGCTGCATGGTCTTGACCTGCTCAGGCCACTCGACGTTATCCAAATCCGCCAGTAGCTCATCGGCGTAATCGGTGATCTTCAGGAACCACAGCGGGATCTCTTTACGCTCCACCAGGGCGCCGGAGCGCCAGCCGCGGCCGTCGATCACCTGCTCGTTGGCCAGCACCGTCTGGTCCACCGGGTCCCAGTTCACCGTGGACATTTTCTTATACACCAAGCCTTTTTCCACCAACTTGGTGAAGAACCACTGCTCCCAGCGGTAGTAGCTGGTGTCGCAGGTAGCGAATTCGCGGCTCCAGTCGTAGGCAAACCCTAGTGCCTTCAACTGGTTGCGCATGTAATCGATGTTTTGGTAGGTCCACTTGGCAGGCGGCACCTGATTTTGGATCGCGGCATTTTCCGCCGGCATCCCGAACGCGTCCCAGCCCATGGGCTGCATGACATTTTTACCCTGCATGCGCTGGAAACGTGAGACAACGTCGCCGATAGTGTAATTACGCACGTGGCCCATGTGCAGCTTGCCGCTGGGGTAGGGGAACATGGATAGGCAGTAGAACTTTTCGCGGTTGGCGTCCTCTACGGCTTTAAAGCACTGGTGCTTGTCCCAGTACTGTTGAGCGTCACGTTCGATCTCGCGGGGGCTGTATTGTGCGTCCATCGGTGTTTTCAATGCCTTGGGATAATTCGCCCTTGTTCAGGGCGCAAAGTGAATAGTAGATGACGACTGTCAGATAAGTAGCGTCGATTGTATCCTATGCCGGTGTATCCTTGAACGGCTAACCGATGATAGGCAGCACCTGTGGCAACAAAAGGAGAGGACCCATGGAAAAACATAACGATCACCGCCTTCGCGAAGGCTACGAGCGCCTATTGGAGCGCATGCAGGATGGCGCCAACGAGCTCACCTGGGACAACCTACAAAAGGACTTAGACGACGCCGTTGCCTTTGAAGCTGAGCTTGAGGAGTACACCAAAGACGAGCTAGCGCTGCTGCGTGCCTGGGTAGAGCGCGACCTGAAAGACATGCGCTACTACATGGCGGATACCGGCAAGCAGGTTGCCAGCTGGCTAGGAATCGACATCGACCAGCTTTCCCGCCGGGTCGCGGAATCGCTGCTTTCCATTGCCGACCGTAGCGTGGTAGACCGCGAACGTTTCGAGGATGACCTAGAAGCCGCCCGCGCCGACTACTGCGAAGGTGAAATCGCCGCCCCGGGCTTAATGGCCTGCACTCACTGCGATGCTCAGGTCATGTTTAACGATGTCGCGCGGATAGAACCCTGCCACCAGTGCGGCCACCGCTACTTCTACCGCTTTCCGAGCAAAATCGTCGAAACCTAAGTATCTAACCTAGCCAAACGCTCAAGCCTGCGATCGCGCCTAGCGAGAGCAGGCTCATCATCGCCGCATAAGGTAGATTATTTTTCATCATCTGATAACCGCTCACCCCGTAACGCCCCTGCAACGACAGGTTAATACCCGAAAGCGGCCCCACACTGGTGCCCACCGCCCAGGCGCTAAGCGCCACAAAGGCAAACAGGGTCTGTTCAGCGCCGCTCAGATTAAGCACCGACGCCAACACCGACACCCCAATAATCGGGTGCAGCCCCACCAGCGCACTAAGCGTAATAGCCGCAAAACTCACCATGGCCTGCCATGTACCAAAGCGGGCAAACAGCGTCCACTCATCGCCTGCCGCCGCTGTTACCAGCGTTGAAAGCCCCAGCGTTAATAAGCCTGCCGCTAAAAACAGTGAAATTTCCCCGCGCATGGCGGGCAGGCGAGTAACGGTATGCTGACGCAGGCGCCGCAGGGTAAAACGCGGGCCTTCCCGCAGATTGCTCAGCAGCGCCACCCCAGGCAGCAAAAAGGTAATAATGCTGACGATAGTAAGCGACGGCGTGATCCAAAAGTGCAACAGCATCACCAGCGCCGCCATGCCTGCAGGCATGAGCAGGCTGCGGGGCGAAAGCGAAAAGCCATCCACCTCGGTTAAATCAAACCGTCGCCGCAGTTCTAGCGTGGTTAATAGTCCTGAGAGCATGGCGATAGGAAAACCCACCACGGCAATCTGGGCATACTGCACCGAAGGCACCAGCGCGATCACCAGCGCCATAGAGGCAAAGAAGGGCGACCAGAGCGCGGCGCTGCTTAGCCCACGGTTCAGTGCCAATAGCTGCGGCGTGGTTAACGGCGCACGGCGAGCCAAGCGGTCGCCCACCATAAACACCGTGGAAAGATTCAAAATCGTGCCGAGAAAATGCACGCCCAGCCAGGTGCGCAGCACGCCGTCCGCCCCCGTTACCCGCTTACCCGGCGCACGCTTGTTGCCCTGGGTGCCAATCAGCGAGATAAAGCTCACGCCTACCAGCATGGAAGCCACGAACACGTTCCCCTGCAGCATGGCAGGCCAGTTCACCGCCGCGCCATACACGGTTTGCGCCACCACCAGCATCACCACACCCAGGGCAATCAACACCCCCGCCTGAAGGCGCGAACGCTTGGGAATATCCCGCCACAGCAGCGCCACCGCCGCCCACAGCAGATAGCTCACCGCCTGCGCGGTCGGCACCGCGCCGGTAAAACCAATAATCTGTGCCAACAGCCCGAGCAGAATCAAAACTCCCGCCAAGTGCTGCCGCGTCGTTGTCTCTCGCATCTCAGTCCCTTTACCCCGGCTTATTCATGAGGCCGACCTGAAAACGAAGATAGCGGATGGTATTCTCTTGAGAAATCAGAACGTTCCGGCAAGAATCTGAACCAAGAGAGCCATCCGCTATGGGTGAAAGCCTATCCACCTGGACGCCCTCGTGCAACGGCGCTGTCTGTGTTGAGCTGAGCGGCCAGCGCACCACCAGCGACAGCGGCGCCCTGCTGCTGCGTCAGGCCCTCGACAACAGCGGCGTGATCGAGGCGCTGGAAGACAATCTGGTCGATCGACGCCACCCGCTGCGCATCCGCCCGTCATCGCTGGCCAGCCAGTTGCGTACCCTGGTGCTGCAGCGGGCGATGGGCTGGATCGATCTCAGCGATACCGACACGCTGCGCCGTGACCCGCTTTGGCAGTTGGCCTGCAGGCCAGATCGGTGAATGACTTAGTCGCAAAACTGAGCTGACATGCTCCACTTAGGCGGAGCAGGATGCACTAATCGTTCAGCAGTTCTTTGGGTTTGAACTAAGGGTTAGTCTATCTTCGCCATATGTATCAAACCTTCCCCCCAACGCCTTTGAATTTCTCTACAAAAGCCACAATTTTTTGAAAAACGCTTTGCTTTTTGGCGAGGTATTGCGGGTTCAGAGGACTCATCTTGGGCAAAAGGCTGTTGAGTTCAGTGCCTTTTTCACTGGCATATTCCCGCTTGAGCGAGGTAGTGATATAGCGCCGGGCTTCTTCTGCCTTTAAATTCTCTGACTCAATCAGCGCCTCGGCCTCGCGTTGCTGTTCAGCTTGGGCAAAGGTAAAGAAGGCCTCAATCACGCTGGCTTTCTCACCGATCTGATCTAGGTCAGTCTGGTTGATGAAATCAATCACCAGGCCTTCTTTAGCACGATTGCCTAGGCTGGCTCGGATCACTCGCCGCACCTCTTGCACCAAATCTGCTTTGCTTTTGGTTTTTTTGTTGTGCTCGAAGATCAGCCCAAGGATGTAATCCAGGTTGATCTCCTGGGATTTCAACAGGTCTACTTCAAATTCAACATCATCCCAGTCGAGTGTTGTTGCATCAGTTGCTTCAGCGGCCTTCTGGCGGCGTTGCCAATCGCGGATGTCATTATAGGTCGAGCGGTAATCCTGAACCTTGCGCTCGGAGGGTAAGCGTATGGTTTGCAGCTCCGCCAGCTTTTCATCGTCCAAGTAGTGTTCTGCTTTAAACGCCTCAACTGCCTCCGGGTCGCTAGTGTCCAGGCTTTGCAGGGCTTTTAGGCTGGCAAACTCATCATAGTTTTGCAGCACGTTTTCCACCCGCAGATACTCGCCAAAGACTTTAGCAAAGGCTTTTTTGTCTGCTTCCTTTTCAATGGCCGCAGGATCAGGGAAGTTTTGCTCCAGATCAGCCACGACTTCCATAAAACCGCGCCTTGCATGCCCGGTTACCAAGTCGGTAAAGCCTTCCATATACTCTTTGTAGCTTTTCTCTAACACCACGTTCTTGGTGTTTTTATCCCCAAACAGGGTAATAGCATCCACCGTGGCCTTTTCCAGGTCGCGAAAGGTCACGATGTTGCCGAACGCTTTAGTGGCATCATAGATGCGGTTGGTGCGCGAGAAGGCCTGCATCAAACCGTGATAGCGCAGATTCTTATCGACAAACAGAGTGTTCAGCGTAGGTGCATCAAAGCCGGTGAGGAACATGCCGACCACGATCAGCAGGTCGACTTCCTTGGCTTTTACCCGCTTGGCCAGGTCGCGGTAGTAGTTCTGGAAGCCGTTGCTGTCCACGCTGTAGGTGGTTTTAAAGTAGGCGTTGTAATCCTCAATCGCAGCACTTAAAAATTCCTTGGCACTGGAATTCATCGCCGATACATTAAAGCTTTCATCCAGAATGTCACCGACGGCATCCTGCTCTTCATTGGCCGCAAACGAGAAGATGGTGGCGATTTTCAGAGGCTTGTCGCTGTCTTTTTGCAGCTCGTTCAGCGTTTGGTAATAGAGCTTGGCGGCTTCCACGCTGCTCACCGCGAACATGGCATTAAAGCCCTGGTTGTTACCCTGCAGGCGATGCGTTTTCTGGCGGTAGTGGTGCAGGATGTAGCGAGAAATTTCCCGAACGCGTTCCGGGTGCTGCAACGCCTGTTTGTTCTCGGCGGCGCTTAGCTTTTTCTCATCCTGCTCGGTTTCTATTTCCTTGAACTTGGGGCGCACATCGTTGTAGTCCACCTTGAACTTGAGCACTTTCTCATCACGAATAGCATCGGTGATGACATAGGAGTGCAGCTCGCGACCAAACACGCTGGCGGTAGTGTCCGCGCCTAATGCGTTTTGCGGGAAGATGGGCGTACCGGTAAACCCAAACTGATAGAAGCGTTTGAATTTCTTTTTCAGGTTTTTCTGTGCCTCACCAAACTGGCTGCGGTGGCACTCGTCAAAAATGAACACCACCTGCTGTTTGTATACGGGCAGGTTGGCCTCGCTCTTCATCAGGTTGTTGAGCTTCTGGATGGTGGTGACGATGATTTTGTTATCGTCTTTCTCAATGTTCCTCTTCAGCCCTGCCGTGTTGTCTGAGCCGTTCACGCTATCGGGCGAAAAGCGCTGGTACTCCTTCATGGTTTGGTAGTCCAGGTCTTTCCTGTCGACCACGAAAAACACCTTATCGATAAACTCTAGCTCGGTAGCCAAGCGCGCTGCCTTGAAGCTGGTCAGGGTTTTACCAGAGCCAGTGGTATGCCAGATATACCCGCCACTTTCCGGGGTGCTCCAGTTTTTAGCTTCAAACGAGCTTCTTATCTTCCACAGAATGCGCTCGGTGGCGGCAATTTGATAAGGGCGCATCACCAGTAGGGTGTTGTCGATATCAAACACCGAATAGTGCAGTAGAACGTTCAGCAGGGTGTTCTTTTGGAAAAAAGTCGCTGTAACGTCCTTCAGGTCTTTGAGCAGGGTGTTATCGGCCTGCGCCCAGTTCATGGTGAAGTCGAAGCTGTTTTTGTTGCGCTTGGTGGTGTTGGCAAAATAGCGGCTGTCGGTGCCATTGCTGATCACAAACAGCTGCAAATACTTGAACAAAGAGTGCTCGCTGTTGAAGCTCTCCTTGCTGTAGCGGTGTACCTGATTGAACGCTTCACGAATTGCTACGCCGCGTTTTTTCAGCTCCACCTGCACCAAGGGCAAGCCATTGACCAGAATCGTTACATCATAACGGTTGGCGTGGCTACCGGTTTGGGCAAACTGTTTGATGACCTGCACTTTGTTGCGGGCAATCGTCTTTTTATCGACTAGGTAGATATTCTGGATGCGGCCATCATCGAAGGTAAAATCGTGGATGTAATCGTCATGGATCTTGCGGCTTTTATCCACGCTGCTGTCGCTGGGCTTGTCCAGGTAGGTTTCGACAAAGCGCCGCCATTCGCTTTCTGAAAACAGTACCTGGTTCAACGCCTGTAACTGCTCACGCACATTGGCGAGCAGCGCCTCGGGGCTATTGAGGTTAGGGAGGTACTCATAACCCTGATTGACCAGATCCTGAATCAGCTCCCGCTCTAGGGAATCTTCACTCTGGTAGCCCTCAGCCACCTTCCATTCCTTGCTGTACCTTTCCAACACAATGAAGTTATTGGATTCCGCGATGGGGGTGTAATGCGTCACTTTGGCTCTCCCTGCATGAAATGGCGTTTGAATTTTTCGTGGTTTTCTATGTTGCTGCGAACATCGGCTTCATCCCAGATTTGCAGTTCCCACGGAAAGTAAAAGTTGCTTCTGTTTTTGAAGTAAACATGAAGGCCGCGATAACCTTCCTTATCGCGCAAATACCAGTTTTTCAAGCCCAGTTCGTCTTGCCAGTCGTCTAGCAACTCCATCACCTGGCTGATTTCATCGGCGGTGAGCACAATGCGGGCACCAAAAATATCATTCAGCCAGTTATTCACCGGATACTGATCTTCACGCCTGGAAAAACGCTCGATCTTGTCATCAATACTTTCGCGAGTTTTTACGCGATAAAAGTATTTGATGTCGATTTCTGCCGCCATCAGGTAATCGTTAATGCTTTCGTGCAGGGTGAGGCGGTATTGATAAATATGGGCGACGGGAACCTGTCGGATGGTTCTGGAAAGTTTGAGTTTGGCGATTTTGCCGGTTTCAAAATAATCCCTGGAAAAATCGGCATGCAGGCGATTGATTTCGCTGACCAGCTGTTTGACTTGGCTGATTTTATCCATTACTTGCCTCCTATCGCTCGTGTGCTCGTGCCTGGACTGCATGCTCCTTCTGCATTTACAGGGGCGTTTACAGAGGCATTTACAAGGGCGTTTTGTGCCAACCCATTCAGGATTTCGCTGGTGATGGTGAAAGGCGGCTGGTAGCTCATGCGTCTTTATCCTGCCTACTCAGCCGCTGTTTGATCTCCCGGTCGAAGTCCGACTCAATACGCTGCTGCTTATTGAATTGGTCGTATTCAGCATGAGCCTTTTGCTCTGCATGCTTGCGAGACACTGTTCCATAGCCTTCAAGAATTTCATACTCATTGAATGTTAGGAATTTATCGACACTCTCAGCAAAGCGCTCCATCGTAAAAGTATTGCGCCGTTCAATGATGCCCTCGATATAATCAAAAAACGCAGATACGGCGCGCTCCAGCTGTTTTATTTCATTTTCACTCAGGTAGTTTTTCGCGACGATTGTATCCGACTTTAATACTCGCCCGTCCGGTGTATTTTTATAAGTGCTCATGCCCATCAAGGGCTTGCTGGCATCTGCTTTCAGCGCAATGATCTCTGCTGCGGTATGGCCGGTAATGGCAAAATGAAACTTATCCTGAACGTGGGCATAGAACTGCTGGGTAGTTTTCGATTTAGGATCATAATCGATGCTACATTCAGCAAAAATATCAGTGATCTGCTGATAAACGCGCCGCTCGCTAGCGCGTATAGAGCGCACCCGCTCCAATAGCTCCTTGAAGTAGTCCTTGCCAAAATAGCGGCCATTCTTGAGGCGCTCATCATCCATGGCAAAGCCTTTGATGATGTATTCTTTAATCAGCTTTGTTGCCCAGATGCGAAATTGGGTGGCCTGCGCCGAGTTAACTCGGTACCCAACAGAGATAACGGCGTCGAGGTTGTAGTACTCCAGTTTGCGTTTAACTTCACGTTTGCCTTCTTGTTGAACTGTTTCCAAAATGGAAATAGTTGCCTCACGTTGTAGTTCGCCTGAATCGTAAATATTATCCAAGTGCTTTGAAATGGCAGGTACACCCACGCCAAACAGCTGCGCAATGCGTTTTTGCGTGAGCCAAATGGTTTCGCCACTGAGCAATACTTCAACTTTCACATCCCCATTGGGGGCTGTGTAGAGTAAGAACTCTGAGGTTTGATCTTGGATGGTCAAATTCTTATTGATCAACTTCCACCTCCTGCTGCCAAAAACCATATTCACTGCTTATATGATTAACAAGCTCTTCAAGCTTTACTTTATCATTTTCCTCAACTTCGCCAGTCTCTTCACCTGCATGTGCAGAATGGCTAGATAACTGTAGAATTCGATTGGCATATGAGTCGAAAGAATGATCTGCAACTTTGGGAAGAAGGTTCTCCCATTTATCGTGTCCTAAGAATGTAGCGGTTTTTTCTAAAACATTTCTTAGAAAATTAAAGTGATATTTTTTAACTTGATTATCACTAATGGCTTTCCTTATCTCTGATAATAAGTGTAAGTGATAAGAAAAAGGTGTCTTTATACCAAGTTCAATTAAATCAAATCTTTCTTCGAGATTTTTATTTAAACGATATTTTTGGCATTGGTTTGGCTTATAATTCCAAACACGCGGCTCAGCTTCGGGGTTTTTACACCACTTATTATTAAATTCATTCGATAGCACATTATAAAAAAGCGGGTTGTGAGTGGTAATTACAAACTTAATATTACACTCACTTGATTTTATAAGGCTTGCCAAATTAACAGCTAATTCAATTAGGTGGTTATCATCTAAAGAGCTTACCGGATCATCGATGAAAACATACTCAAGCTCGTTAAAATAGTCATCTTCACGTTTATCTATATCAGGTTCTTTCAAGATCTCCATAACTTCTTCAAGTAGCGTAAAAAAAACACTCCACACGAAATTACTTTCTTCACCTTTAGATATTTTTATCGGCGGGGTATGTTCACTTCCACGCTCATAAGTAAATTCAACTTCAGGAAAAGTACTTATATTTACTCGTCGCCCGTTTTGAGTCATTTGGCTTGTTTCTTCTATAAACTTAGGCGTTAGTTTGTTGTTAGTATAACGCTGAAAATTGGCAATTATATTTTGATCTTGCCCGCGATCTCTTATTATCCAATCGGTAAACGTATTGGGTTGGATTTTCAGCTTCGGCTCTGCATCAGCATCTAGGTCGTTATCCCAGTAAAACAAGTCTTCCGTAAACGCGTTGTAATAAAAAACCTTGTGGCGCGACAGTGGCGCTTGCTCTGCACCATCAAGATCATCAAGTCCATCTTCCTTTGGCGCGATGATCTTTTTAAATTCACGTGACAAACGTGTTTTACCCGTACCATTGAAGGCATAGATTAACTGCACTTTTTTATCAGTATTCTTTAATTCATGGGCAATCCCTGTAAGAGATTTTAAATACTCCCCATAAAATTCAGAAATATCACATTTCTTAACGGCCCAATGCCCCCGGTGAAACTCAAAATCATCGATATCTAATTTTTGTTGCTTCTCCTTTAGAAGACTTCTAGTTAAAGGGTAGTAGTCTTTGCCAAATCTATACTTAACGCGTAAATTATTAGAATTAACTTTAATATCGGTAATTTTCCCAATTCTTGCATCAGCAACTTCATCCTCGACCGCAAATATGGTTGGCAGATTCTTGAGGTTATTTATTGCATCCTGATCTAATGATTGAAATTGCTCTTTGATAGCGGCTTCCGTATATTCAAGAAACCTGTCTTTTAGAATCGTGAATTCCCCTTGATCGCCTGAGTAAAAGCTAGGCACGCTTGCCATGATCAGGTTGTACAATTGACCGCTCATTAAGCTGCCTCATCTGCATGAGATTTCGGGAAGCTCAACAACAGGTCACGATAATACTCGTATTGCTTTTGACGTAGTTCGATTTCGCGGGGTAGACCTTCGCTGATCGAAGTGGTCAGGATGTCGAATTTATCAAGAATTTCAACAACCCTTGCCTGTTCAGCTAAAGATTTCTCTGGGTCATTTGGAAATGGGATTGGAATAAGCGTTTTTTTGATATTGTCATTGTACAATCGCTTGATTACACCACCGTCAGATACATTCCAGCTGGCAATCTGGTAAAAATAAAATAAGTACTTATTCAGCACCTTACTTTCATCATTTTCGAGCCAAACTATATTGCTGTCTTGAAAGTAAGCATCTTCTCCATTAAAGATCACGGCGCGACCGATTGTGCCGCTAGCAGATATAAGTATTTCACCCACTCTTGGGTAACTATATCTTTCCTTGTACTCCTCAAAGACATCTCGTGAAATGTATGCATCGGGCTCTTTTCCGAATGTACCTATTTTGAAGAATGGGATATCGCCAGAATCTGAGGTTTGATTTTTCATGATTCGCTTGCACATGCGAACATCGCCAATCCACCCCAACGTCTTCCACTCCACTTCCCCTTCCTCAAAACTCAGCAACTGGTCGCGGTAGTGGTTGTATTGTTTTTTGCGCAGGCTAAGCTCGGCGGTCAGCTCGGCGGTCAGCTCGGTAAAGGTGTCCAAAATGCGGACGATTTCGGACTGAATCTCAAGCGATTTTTCGGGCATATCCGGGCAAGGGATGGGAAGTTCGAGCTTTTCAATTGCTGATTTAGATAAGCGTGGAATACTGGCACGCCGGACTTGGCCTTCAATTCTTTCTTTCTGCGTAAGCAAGAAATGATATAAATATTTGCTGTTCACTAACTCAGGTGTAACGGCGAAATAGACATCATCTGCTGCCCAAAACGGATCTTTGCTATAGCCAATCTCTCCAGCAGCACCGGCACAAATGATGAACGCTGTTTCGGCTTCTACATTGCTTTCATGATAATACCCAAGTGGTTTCATACTGTTCTGAAAAACTGCGTACTTACCACTTTCTTCTAGCTGAGATCTGACAAGCCGTTTGCCTCGCTGAAATTCGACAACACCACCCCCCAGCGCAATCCACTCCACCTCTACCCCATCCAGCAGCTTTTCCATAAAATTCAGTTCACTCATCTCAAGCTCCCTCTATTTCCGCCACAATTGCATCAATATCCGTCCGTAGCTGATCAATTTTAGCCACGGTGGTTTTCAATTCGGCATTTAGCTGAGTGATGTCGGTTTTCTCGCGAGTGTCCTCGGCTTCCACATAGCTGCTGACTGAGAGGTTATAATCGTTGGCAGCGATTTTTTCCAAGGGCACCGAGCGGGCCAGGTAATCGACATTCTCTTTGCTATCAAACACCGCCATGATCTGCTTGATATGTTCATCCGTCAGGACGTTGTTGTTGGTTTCTTTTTTGAATAAACCGCTGGCATCAATAAACTGGGTCGTCGTGTCGCTTTTATGTTTGGCCAGCACCAGAATCGTTACCGCGATGGTGGTGCCAAAAAACAGGTTGGGAGCCAGCGAGATCACCGTTTCCACGTAGTTGTTATCGACCAGGTATTTCCTAATTTTCTGCTCCGCACCGCCACGGTAGAAAATGCCGGGGAAGCAGACAATTGCCGCACGGCCTTTGCTGGAAAGGTAGTTAAGTGCATGGAGCACAAAGGCAAAATCGGCCTTGGACTTGGGCGGCAACACACCGGCGGGCGCAAAGCGGTCATCGTTGATCAGGGTGGGGTCATCACTGCCGATCCACTTCACTGAGTAAGGCGGATTGGAAACGATGGCATCAAAGGGCTTTTCATCCCCAAAGTGCGGGTTGGTCAGGGTGTTGCCCAGCTGAATATCGAACTTGTCGTAGTTAATGTTGTGCAAAAACATATTCATACGGGCAAGGTTATACGTGGTGTGGTTAATCTCCTGGCCGTAAAAACCTTCTTCAATGATGTGGTTATCAAAGTGCTTTTTGGCTTGCAGCAGCAGCGAGCCACTGCCCGCTGCGGGGTCGTAAATCTTGTTAACGCTGGTCTGTTTGTGCATGGCTAGCTGAGCAATCAGTCGGGACACATGCTGCGGGGTAAAAAACTCACCACCGGATTTACCGGCATTAGCGGCATAGTTGGAGATCAAGAACTCGTAGGCATCGCCAAACAGGTCAATCTGGCTGCCTGCGTTTTCTTCAAAAAAGGCGTGACCAAAATCTAACCCAGCTACTCCTCTTAGCACATGCGCCAAGCGGGTGTTTTTGTCCCTTACCGTGCTGCCTAGGCGGTTGCTGGTGGTGTCAAAATCAGCGAACAGGCCTTTAATGTCGGCTTCAGACGGATAGCCGTTGGCGGAGTTTTCAATATCCGAAAAGATAGTCGCCAGATCGGTGTTCAGGCTTTCGTTGGTGTTGGCGCTTTTTGCCACGTTGCTGAACAGCTGGCTGGGGTAGATAAAGTAGCCCTTGGTTTTGATGGCATCATCTTTGATGTCGGGCGTGATTACGCTATCAGGCAGCTCGGCATAGTTGACGCTGTCATCACCGGCTTCGATGTAATTGACAAAATTCTCGCTGATAAAGCGATAAAACAGAGTGCCAAGTACGTAATGCTTAAAATCCCAGCCATCGACTGAGCCACGCACATCGTTGGCAATGGCCCAAATTTGGCGTTGCAGGGCGGCACGTTGTTGGGTGCTAGTCATGACTCTTTACTCGTTTTAAATCGTTGGTGGTGGTTGCTCTATCATAACGGCAGTGTGACGTCTCAATCGACTGCGGCCCTCTTAATCCGTCGTTCTCCTCGTCCGTCGCTTCCCCGCCGTACTGCTGCGGCTCCCCGTAGCTGTCTTACTACCGGTGCTTTTACGCCGTGTGTAGCTTTTCTTAGTGGCTCCACTGCGTTTGGCGGGGCCTCCAACTTCGCCTTGGGCGGTTTGTAAACTATGGCGCAGCTTGGCCGCGTCGCTTTGGCTTAGTAGGGCGCGTAAGTCTTCCAGCAGCGCGTGCTGGAAGGCGTTGGGGTCGTCTTGCTGTTCAGAGATCGCTCGCAGGCGTTGCTCCCAGAGGGCAGTACGTTCCGGTGTACTGACGGCGCTGGGCAGGGCGGCGATTAGCGCGCAGCCGAGTTTGGTGGCGCGTAGCGCTTTTTGCTGGCGCACTAGGTAGCCGCGCTGCATCAGGGTTTCGATAATGCCTGCGCGGGTGGCCTCGGTGCCCAGGCCGTCGGTGTCGCGCAGGGTGCGGCGCACGTTGGGGTCGTCCACGTAGCGGCCAATGTTCATCATTGCTTTGATTAAGCTGGCATCGGTGAACGGCTCTGGCGGCCGGGTCTCTTTTTCCTCCACGCCTGCGGCGAGTGCCTGGCAGGCTTCGCCTTGGGTGAGCGGTGGCAGCGGCGGGGTGTCTTCGCGGGTGGTGAACAGTGGCTTCCAGCCGGGGTCGAGAATGCTTTGGCCGCGAGCGCGGAAGGCTTCATTCAGCAGGGTGAACTCGGCTTTCACTTCAAAAGTGCGCAGCGGGTGGTAGAACTGCGCCATGACGTTGCGCACGATTAGCCGAAACACATGGCCTTCGGTGGCGGAAAGCTGGCTGACATCGGCGGGCTTGCCGGTCGGTGCTAAGGCGTGGTGCGCGCCCACCTGCTTATCGTTCCAGGCTTTCGAGCGTAGGGTAAAGTCGGCCCCGTTGAGCCAACCTCGTAACGTGTCGTCATTCTGGCAAGCACCGGAGAGGCTGCGCTGGGCAAGCGCTAGGTGCTCTTCTGGAAGGTAGCGGCAGTCTGAGCGGGGGTAGGTGATCAGTTTGTGCTGCTCGTAAAGCCGCTGGCAAATATCCAGCACCATCTGCGCGGAAAGCCCAAAGCGGCGGGCGGCATCTACCTGCAAGGCAGAGAGCGAGTAGGGCAGCGGTGGCGCTTGGCGCTTCTCCTGTTGGTCTAATGTGGTGAGCGTGCCGCGTGCGCCGGGTAGCTGAGCGGCCAGGGCATCGGCGGGCGTGCGGTCAATCAGTCGCCCTTGCTCATCCAAAGGTTGATGCGCTTTAGGAGCCCACCAGGCACGCAGCTGGCCTTGCGCCACCTGTAAATCTACCCAAAGCGGGTAGAACGGATGGGGTTTGAAATCACGAATGCTGTTATCCCGCCGCACAATCAGCCCAAGTACCGGGGTTTGTACACGGCCTACCGAGAGCACGCCATCGTGCCCAGCTTGGCGGCCGGTGAGCGTCCAGGCGCGGGTGAGATTAATACCATACAGCCAGTCAGCCCGTGAGCGCGCCTGGGCGGCCTGAAACAGCGGCTGAAACTCAGTATTCGGTCGCAGGCTGGCCAGCGCGCGGCTGACCGCTGGGCGGTTGAGGTCGCTAATCAATAGCCGCTGCACCGGGCCGCGGTACTTCAAATGCTCGATCACCTCTTGCACCAGCAGCTGGCCTTCGCGGTCTGGGTCGCCAGCGTGCACAACGCTGGTAGCCTGCTTGATCAGTTTACGAATCACTGCTAACTGGCCACGGGCTTTGGAGCGCGGCGCGAGCTGCCACGTGCCGGGCACGATGGGCAGCCGGTCGAGCCGCCACTGTTTATCGGCGGGGTTGTAGGCTTCCGGTGGAGCTTGCTCCAGCAGGTGGCCTAGGCACCAAGTCACCGTGGTATCGCCGCACACAATCGCGCCTTCCTGGCGCTTGCCGCCACCGGGCAGGGCGTCGGCAATGGCACGGGCGAGGCTGGGTTTCTCGGCGATAATCAAGCGCATACGGTAGGCCCTGGTAGCGGTCTTTGAAAGAGTGTCATGGTAGCAGAAGCCGCTCAGTGGGTTGAACGTCGAGGCGTGAAAATTTATACAGGTACTTAAAAGGTGTCGTGTGTCATTTGTTTGTATAGTTTTTGTATAAAGTTATCGGATTGAGTAAGCTGTCGCAAAGCACTGGGAGGCGGTTTTTATGCGCGAGCGCGGTAGAACACGACGTTTATTTGGGCTGGGTGCGCGTACGGGTGGTGCCCTGCTGAAAACGCGGTTAGGCGGGCAAGGCGCTCCGCTGGCGCTGTATCGCGAATCCGCTGAGTGTATTACGCCGCTGTTCGCCCCCGGTGAGCAGGATTTCAGCGATGTGCGCGTTCACCGCCGCCTGCGGGAGCTCTCCCCCAAAGTGTGGGCGGCCATGGATCGCCTTCAGCCACCGGCGGATACGCTGCTGCTCTCTCGGGCGCTCAACCCTGCCAAGCGATGACCGCTGCGGTAGCCCCGCCAGCCATGCTAGACTATTGCGCTTTTTAATCGGTTTTACAGATTTTATAGTCTTGAAGACAGTGGAGACGGCAATGCTGGCGGTATGGGTCGATCAACTGCTGGGATTTGCCTCTGGGGCACTCTCGGCAATCAGGCAGCAGGAACACTACCCCGATTTTATGACGTGGGTACGTGACAAAGGCGCGCAGGCGTTTAACGGCGATGTGGCCACCGCACAGGCGCTAGCGCCCATTTTATGGTCGCAAACTCCGCTAGAGCGGCTGGATTTTGCTAGCGAGCCCTTGGCAACACCTGGCCGCAACGAGCCGTGCTGGTGCGATTCCGGACGTAAATATAAGCAGTGTTGCTACCGCGTTAATTTCCCGACCGACATCCCTGAACAGATGATGTGGATGCTCTCGCTGCGCGAATGGAAGGGGGCCACGCTGAAGGCGGCGTTAGATAGCCAGCAGGCACCGCCGCAAGCGCTGTTAGAAGCCGGTCTGATTGCCGCAGAGAGTGGCCAAACCGGCCGTTCCATGCAGATTCTTGAGTCGCTGTTTGATGGCAGCGACTGGTCGCGCCTGCCAGAGCAGGCTGAGCCTGCTTTTGAAATCCTGCTGGATATCTATCAAGAGCGTGGCTTTACCCGCAAGCGTGCCGACCTGTTGGATGATGTAATGGAGCGCGGGCCGCTGTTTTTACGCGGCGTGGCGCTTGAGCGGCTGTGCTTGATGCACCTGGATAACGACGATTTAGATAGCGCCCGCGCGGCGTTTGTCAAAGCTCAGCAGGCGCTGCCCGATTCGCCAACGCTGGCCTACATTGAAGCCATGCTGCTACTCCATGAAGGCCATGAGAAAGAGGCCAAAGAGCGCGCTAATTTCTGGTATCGCCGGTTGGTGCGCCAAGGGGATCTGGATGAAGATCAGCTCGAATTCCTGGCCGCTCTGGCAGATAACCCCGGCGCAACGCTGGCCGACCAGCTCTTGAGTGCTGAAGAAGATATGGCGACGCCGCTGGTCTCGCTTCAGGCGCTGCTAGCGGCGCTGCCCGTTGCTCCCAAGCTTTCCATTGAGCAGGATGCTGAGACTGGCCGCCTGCACTACACCACTACCGCCCGTGAAGAGACGCTGTTTGCCGCGTGGCACGAGCAGTTCCAGGTCATGGTAGATGAAGAGGTGGCGCTGGGCTTCCGTGACGACCCCTGGGTCAATGCGATTGATTGGATGTCGGCGCTGTGCGCCCACCCGGAGTGGCTGGATGCGCCGCAAGTGGTGCAAGACCTAACGCTGGCGCTGACCAGCCGCTTCGGCAGCCTACCGTGGATGGCACCCAGCCTGCTGGAACCGTTGGCGCTGCGCCTTTCACGCTGGCTGGAACAGGCCCGCGCCGCAGGCGACGGCAGCCTGTGTTGGGACGATGCCGATAATGTCATGCTGCTGCGCACCGGCTTGGCGCTGGTTGTCGGCATGGAGCGTGGCGCTCGCCAACACTCCCGGGAGCTAGCCGAAGAGCTGCTGGCGATTGATCAGGAAGATAGCTTGGGTCTGAAAGAGCTGGTGCTTGATCAACTGCTGCGCGATGACCGCAACGAAGAGGCGCTGGCGCTGACTGAAGAGCCGCAAAAAGATGACGGCTCGCTGGTGTTAGGGTTGCTGATGGGGCGCACGCTGGCGCTTTACCGGTTAGGGCAGCAGGAGGCCGCCGAAGCGGCACTGGCGGAGGTGGTTGCCCACAACCGCCACGCGCTAGAACTAATTTGCGCGGAGAACCCAAGGCCCTCCATGCCTCATCCTGATGGGCAGGTTGACCCTGGCTCCCGAGCGGAAGCGTGGCAGTACCGTACGCTGATGCGCGACCAGTGGCGCACCACGCCAGGGGCGCTGGATTGGTTAGCCAGCCACCGCTGAGCTATTCGCTGACGGTTTTTAGCTGCCTGCCTCGGTAACTGGGGTAGGCACTAGCTGTTTATCTCGGCTTATCCAAATGGCCAGCAGAATGGCGGGTAAGCCGAGCACTGTGGCTACCACAAAGAAAGTGGCATAACCCTGAGCGCTTACCACAATCCCGCCAAACCCGCTCAGGAATTTCCCCGGTAGCGTCATCAGCGACGAAAACAGCGCGTACTGCGTGGCGGTATATGCCCGCGAGGTCAAGCTTGAAAGAAACGCGATAAACACCGCACTGGCCAGGCCGTTGGCTAGGTTATCGCCAATGATCGTGACTACCAGCATCGGCACCTGATTGCCGATTAGCGCAAGCACCGCAAACAGCAGGTTGGTGACCATCACCAGCCCCGCGCCGAAAATCAGCAGTGGGCCAATGCCGTAACGGGCCACCAGCAGCCCGCCTAGAATGCCTCCTGCAATGCTCATGGCAATCCCGAAAATATTGGTGACGTTGGCAATAGTCGCCAGTGAAAAGCCCAGGTCGATATAGAGCGGGTTGGCCATCGATGCCATGGCCAGGTCGCTGATACGGAATACGGCAATAAACACCAAAATGCCCATTGCCTTCACCCCATAGCGGCGGAAGAAGTCGGTAAACGGGCAAACAATCGCGCCAATCACCCAAGCGCCCAAGCGGCGCAGCGTTTTGGGCTTTCCACGGCTGGCGCGAATAAAGGCGCGCACTTTGGGTTCATGGATTAATTGCACGGTTAATGAGGCGCGCTTGGGTTCTGGGCGAATCAGTACGGTGAGCACGCCAATGCCCACCAGAGCGGCCATGGTCAGGTAAGCCGCGTTCCACGATACCGCCGATGCCACATAAAGCGCACCGGCCCCTGCCGCCAGTAGCCCTCCGCGATAGCCAATAATGTACGTGGAGGCCATGGCTGCTTGAACATCATCATCGGCGGATTCAATACGGTAAGCATCAATGGCGATATCTTGCGTGGCGGAGCCAAACGCCACCAATAGCGCAAAGGCGGCGACCCAGCCTAGGTTGTCGATAGGGTCTACTCCCGCGAGGCCAATGAGACCGGCGGCAATCATGCCCTGGGCTAGCAGCATCCAGCCTCTGCGCTGGCCAAAGGTACGCGTTAACAGCGGCAGCGCAAGCCGGTCTACCACCGGTGCCCAGAAGAATTTGATGGAGTAGAGCATGCCGATCCAGGCAAAAAAACCGATGGCAGCTACTTCGACCCCGTCGCTACGTAGCCATGCGGAGAGCGTCGAAAACACCAGTAGAAAGGGCAGGCCAGCGGAAAAGCCTAAAAACAGCATGGTGATGACAGGCGCTTTGCAGTAAATACCAAGCGCCGCCAGCCAACTGCGCTGAGGAGTCGGGGTGGGCATGTAAGGGAGTACTCCAAAAAGAAACATCGGTGACGTGGGCCGCTCAAAAACCCGTCGATGTTAGACTATGGATAGGGTTCATGGTTGGCGTTCCATGACAAAGCCGACAGCTTACCGGAGAGGAGTTTTCCATGTCGATTACCGCCCATCAGGTAGTGACTCTGCACTACGTGCTTAGCGATGTGCTCAGCGATGGCAGCACCCGCGTGTTGGATGACTCCAACGCACGTCAGAAACCCCTGGAGTATCTTCACGGCCACGATAATATTTTGCCGGGCTTGGAGCGAGATTTAACCGGCAAAGCCGTAGGTGATGAACTAAGCGTCACGCTGGCTCCCGCTGATGCTTACGGCCTGCGTAACGAAGAGTTGGTGCAAGAGGTGAGTCGCGCGTCGTTTGGCGGTGCAGAGATTGAGCCAGGCAGCCGTTTTCAAACCGAAGGCGAGGCTGGCCCGCAGATCGTCACCGTGCTGAACATCGACGGCGATACCGTGACGGTGGATACCAACCACCCCTTGGCGGGCCATACGCTGCGCTATCAGGTGAAGATTCTAGACGTTCGCGATGCCACCCGTGCAGAGCTTGCTAAAGGCCATCCGCTGCCACCGGGCACCGAGCACAGCAAAGTGGAAGACCGTAAGGTGCTCTAAAAAAGCTGTTTTTATCGGGTGAAGCGCGTTAAAAACTGACCTGTATCAAGTTCCCGTTTACCCTTGCGGCCACCATTTTAAAAGCTTGACCCAGGTCAGTTTCCCCTTCTCTGAACGCAGTACGATGGCCCCATACATCACGGCGGGAGGGAAGCACCATGTACTGGGATGATGCGGTAATTTTCGGCCTAGTTACTGTCGCGCTAATGATCACCTTTATGGTTGGTTGGGTAGGCTTTGTGGTACGTGACCATTTGCGTAAGGATGAACGTAAGAAGCCTTAATTCAGCAGGCTGTGTCAGTCGTCAGGGGAGGGGGCTTACGTTAATGTGTAAGCTTCCTGTTGCCGGCCCAAGGGGCCGGCTTTTTTGCGTCTTTTTTTTAAGTTGTATTAATAACCGTTGAAGCGCATTGGCAGTTATGCTTTGGTAAAGTGCCTATTTTAAGAAAAAGAGTAAACAATAGGGAAGTCAAGCGCCTACTATGGTGTCGCTTGGTCGGTGAAGCTAGAGTAATTTCAGAAACAGTGTTCGTTAACCTGTTAGCCTTATCGATCAGGAGACATGTGATGAGTGACTCTACCGACAACACTAAAGACCTTTTAAGCAAGCGCCGTTCACGCCGCCAAGTACTGGCTAGTCTGGGTTTAGGTGCAGCTGCCCTTTACGTTGCGCCTACCTTGTTATCAATGGGGCAGGCTGAAGCCCGCGAGCATCGTCATTCGCGCCCAAGTCGCTCACGGCCTAGCTATTCGCGTCCTAGCTACTCTCGACCTCATTACTCTCGTCCGCACTATTCGCGCCCCCGTTACTCCCGGCCTGATTATTCCAGAGCGCGCCATTCTCATCAGCATCATTCACGCCATGGCCATGGCTATCCTGAGCGTTATTACTCTCGGCCCCAGCGCTCACGCTGGGAGCGCGACGGCGTCATTGAAATTCGCCTAAGCCGTGTGTTGCCGCGCTGGTAAGGGAGCGGCCATGCCGAGCCATCATCAAGATTATACGCTCGAAGGCGTTGGGCCTTGCCTTCGGTTAGTGAATGCCGACGAGTTGCTGCCTGTCCTAACAGCCGCCATGCCAGGCTGGCCCTTGATGCCTTGCGCCGCGCAAACCCAATCGCCGGAGATCTGCGTATGGCGGCACCCACAGGGGTATTGGCAAGAGGCGCCCGCGCTTCCTGAAGGGGCGCTGCTGGACAGCGCGGTAGGAACCGCCTGTAGCGTTATCGCGGATGCTGCCGGGGCATATTTTTATCGTCACCCGGAGTTAGTGGGTTTGCACTGCGGATCAGTGGAAATCAATGGCCAGCTAGTGATTTTTCCCGATACATACCGGGCGGGCAAAAGCACCTTAACCGCCGCCTTTGCAGCGGCTGGGCAGCGTGTGTTTGGTGATGATGTGCTGGCGCTCAACAAGCAAGGGGAAGGGATTGCGCTGGGCGTGGCACCTCGCTTGCGGCTACCGCTTCCTGACGCGATGTCTCTGGAGTTTCGTCAGTTTGTACAAACGCACCTTGGCCCTCAGGATGCACGCTATGGCTATCTTCGTTTGGACAATACGCAGTTAGCTAGCCACGGCCAGCGCTGCCCGCTGGGGGCGATATTACTGATTGACCGCGATGAATCGCTAAACGAGCCCCAGCTTACCCGCCTTCAGCCAGGCGATGGGTTATGGCAGCTGTTACAGCAAAATTTTGCCGAGCACGAATCCGACCAGGCGCTGATCGAGCGCTTCTTGCCACTGCTTGAGGGCTTGCCCTGTTTTCTGCTGCGCTATCGCGATGCCTTTGATGCAGCCCAGTGGCTCACGAAACGCTGGGGTAGTGACACCCTAGAGAGCTTGGCACCGGCCAGCCAGCCCCATTGCCATACTCCTGACGTGATACCTGCCCTTGAGCCAACGGATGCGCGCCAGTGGCAGGCCAGTGAGGCAGCGTTTGAGTTTCCGCTCGGCGACGAGCTATTTGTGATTGCCGAGGAGGGCGGCGCGATTCATCGGCTGAACACCACCAGCCGGGCTGTGTGGGCGCTGTTGAATCACGAACCGCTGGATCTTGACTCCGTGAGTGACACGCTCGCAGGTTTTTTTGCAGGCGCAGAGTGTGAGCAGGTACGCCACGACATGGCGCAGCTACTCGCGCAGTTCTATCACGCGGGATTAATTAAAGACGTTAACGCTTAGCGCCAGTGATCTCGCCATGCTTTGAGTACTCTCTCCGGGTACCACGTCTTCCCCAGGCTGCCGTTGTAGCGGGCGAGTGCCCGAGTGAAGTCGCCTCGTTCGACGGCAAGGTAGTGGGCGAGAATGGTACAGCCATAGCGCAGGTTGCGGTTGGGCTCGGTAAGGTCGTCTACGGGCAGGCCAAGCTCAGCGACCCAAAACGGCATGATCTGCATGAGACCTACCGCGCCAGCGGAGGAGACCGCATCGGCATTAAAGGCGCTCTCGACCTGGATTAACGCCAGCACCAGCTCGGGCGGTAACCCGGCCAGCCGGGCCTCTTGGTAGAGCCGTGTGAGTAAGGTGTGGCGTTGTTCAGGCGAGGCGACAAAGCGGGAAAGTGGCGCATCCATACGGCTGCGCCACTGCTGTAACCGCCACTGAACGTAGGGCGTTTGTGGGTCGGCTGCTTCCAGCGTGGGGCGTAGGGCAGGCTCCGCTACGCTTGGCGCGGGGTAGGCAGCCACCATCAGGCTGCCCATTAGCACCCACTTCACGTACCGAGGCGACAAACGCCGCCAAGGAGTGCTCAGTGACATATACCTGCCGATTACTCTGCGCTAACAAGGCCCGCTTGTTCACGCAGGAAGTCGACAATCTTGTCGGCAGGAATCATAGTGGCTTCGCTATCGCGACGGCCTTTGTACTCCAGTTCGCCGTTGTCCAGGCCACGGTCGCCGATCACCAGGCGGTGCGGCACGCCCATCAGTTCCAGGTCGGCGAACTTGACGCCGGGACGAGTGTCGCGGTCATCCAGCAGCACGTCCAGACCTGCCGCCGTGAGTGCCTGGTAGAGGCGCTCAGACTCTTCACGCACCCGCTGAGACTTGTGGGCGTTCATGGGCACCAGCGCCACCTGGAAAGGCGCGATGGCATTGGGCCAGATAATGCCAGACTCATCGTGGTTCTGTTCAATGGCTGCCGCGACCACGCGGGTCACGCCAATGCCATAGCAACCCATCCAAGGGTGGCTGGTTTTGCCATTGTCGCCCAGCACGCTGGCATTCATCGCTTCGGAGTACTTCTGGCCAAGCTGGAACACGTGGCCGACTTCGATGCCGCGCTTGATCGAGAGCGTGCCTTGGCCATCGGGTGACGGGTCGCCTTCTACGACGTTACGTAGGTCAGCGACCTGAGGCAGGGCAGCATCACGCTCCCAGTTGATGCCGAAGTAGTGCTTGCCATCGACGTTGGCACCCGCGCCGAAGTCGCTCATTAAGGCAACGCTGCGGTCAATGATAATCGGCATTTCTAAACCGACCGGACCCAACGAGCCCGGGCCTGCACCCACGGCGGCACGAATTTCCTCTTCGCTGGCCATGGTCAGCGGGGCTTTCACCTGAGGCAGGTTTTCCGCTTTGACTTCGTTGAGTTCGTGGTCGCCGCGAACCAGCAGTGCAATGAGACCACCTTCCGCCGCGTGAACCATCAGCGTTTTGACGGTTTTCTCAATGGGCAGCTTGAACTGCTCTACCAGCGTGGCGATGGTTTTGGCATCCGGTGTATCAACCAAACGCATCTCTTCGCTAGGGGCGGCGCGCTCGACGTTGCTGCCCAGCGGTGCGGGCAGCGCTTCGGCTTTTTCGATGTTAGCAGCGTAATCAGATGCGTTGGAGAACACGATATCGTCTTCGCCGGAGTCGGCCAGCACGTGGAATTCGTGAGAGCCCGTGCCGCCAATAGAGCCGTTGTCAGCAATCACTGGGCGGAAGTCGAGGCCCAGGCGTGTGAAAATACGCGAATAGGCGTCGTACATGCCTTGGTAAGTCTCTTTGAGCGAGGCTTCGTCCAGGTGGAAGGAGTAGGCATCTTTCATGATGAACTCACGCGAGCGCATCACGCCAAAGCGCGGGCGAATCTCATCACGGAATTTGGTTTGAATCTGGTAGAAGTTCACCGGCAGCTGCTTGTAGCTGGCGATCTCTTTGCGCACCAGGTCAGTGATGACTTCTTCATGAGTGGGGCCTACGCAGTAATCGCGCTCGTGGCGATCTTTCAAACGCAGCAATTCCGGGCCGTACTGCTCCCAGCGGCCAGACTCCTGCCATAGATCGGCGGGCTGAACGGCAGGCATCAATACTTCTTGTGCGCCGGCCCGGTTCATCTCTTCACGCACGATGGCTTCCACTTTGCGCAGAGTGCGTAGCCCCAGGGGCAGCCAAGTGTACAGGCCCGAGGTGAGACGGCGGATCATCCCGGCGCGCAGCATTAACTGGTGGCTGATGACTTCAGCATCGGCCGGGGTTTCTTTTAATGTCGCAATCAATAATTGGCTGGCGCGCATGGGCGTGAGCATTCCTTGGTTGGTAGCGGTGATGCTGGATCGTTGTGTCGAACGTAGCGCTTAATTTAGCGTTGAATCCGGCATTGTACGGCTAAGCGGGTAAGGCGGCAAAATCCTACGTCAGCAGCCAAACGTGTGCTGTTCTTGAAGTATGCTAGAATCAAGCGGCATTTGATTCGATAGTCGCTGATTTGAACACAACAAACACGACAGCATCGGCTATCGGTACGTTAAGATTTCGAGGGAACCTCCATGCAGCAAGCAGTTCGCCGTTGGTTAACGGGGGCCGTTGTAGGTGTCTCCATTGTGGCATTGAGCGGTTGCGGTACCATGTTTTACCCTGAGCGTAAGGGGCAGTTGAGCGGTGATGTAGACCCGGTGGTGGCGATTGCCAATGGTGTGGGTCTGCTGTTTTTCATCGTTCCAGGGGTGATTGCCTACGCCGTGGATTTCTCTAATGGCACTATCTATCTTCCCAGCGCGAGTAGCGCATCGGTAGATATTCACCACTTAGACGACGCTATGGATGTAGCCTCATTAGAGAAGCTACTGTCAGATAAGGCCGGCCAACCGGTTAGCTTAGAAAACGAGCTGCTGGTGATTGAAGAGATGGACAGCCTGGATGAAGCGCTGGCCATGGTGCGGATGTCCGGCGTGCTGGATGAAGAGCGGCTGGCCACGATGTAGAGGGCTGGCATCTTTATCTGAACGGACGTCTTAAACGCCCCTGGCAGGTTAACCGGCCAGGGGCGTTTATGTATTGCCGCACCGCTTTTTAGGATGCTGCTTTCGCTGTGGTGATTTTCAATACCGCTAAGCCAGCCACCAAGCCCCAAAAGGCTCCTCCGATCCCCAGCAGCGTAATGCCCGAACCGGTCAGCAAAAACGTCACGATGGCCGCATCGCGCTGTTCGCTTTTTTCAAATGCGCCTGCTAAACCGCCGCTTAGCGTACCCAACAGCGCAATACCTGCCAGTGCCAAGACGAGAGCGCTGGGCAGGGCGTTAAATATGCCGGTCACCGTTGCCCCAAAAATACCCATGGTTATATAGAAAACGCCTGCGGCAACGCCTGCGGTGTAGCGCCGTTTGGGGTTGGGATGAGCATCCGGCCCCATGCACACGGCGGCGCTAATAGCGGCCATATTCAGCGCGTAACCACCAAACGGTGCGAGCAGCAGCGTAGCGCTGCCTGTCCAGGCGATCAGCGGCGAGCTGTTGGGGTGGTAGCCTGACGCCCGCAGTACCGCGACGCCAGGCAGATTTTGAGTCGCCATGGTAATCACGAACAGCGGTACGCCAATACTCAGCAGCGTCATTGGGTTGAACGCGGGGGCGGTAAAAACTGGGAGCGTGGGCGTGAGCGGAATACCCTGCGTGCTGATTTGGCCTTGTAACAGGGCAATCGCCACGCCGGTGAGTAGCACCCCCGGCACTGCCAGCGTGGGCCATAAGCGTCTGCCTGCCACCCAGGCGGCCAGCATGGCCAGCGGCAGCAGCCACTGACGCTCCATTACGTTAAACAGCTCTAGCCCAAAGCGCAGCAGAATGCCGGCCAGCATGGCGGAGGCAATGGCGCTGGGAATGTGGCGCATCAAGCGCTCGAACAGCCCCGTGACCCCGCATAAGGTGATCAGCAGCGCTGAGAACAGAAACGCGCCGATAGCTTCTTCGATAGGAATGCCAGGTAGGCTCGTCGCCAGAAACGCCGCCCCCGGTGTCGACCACGCCGTTAATAGCGGCATCCGGTAGCGCAGCGACAGCCCCAGCGAAGTCAGGCCCATCCCAATGCCTAGTGCCCACAGCCATGAGCTGATTTGTGCGGTGCTGGCCCCTGCGGCCGCCGCCGCTTGGAAAATAATCGCTGCCGAGCTGGTATAGCCAATCACTACGGCGACGAAGCCCGCAATGATCGTCGACAAACTAATATCGCGCCAAAGACTGGGCGCAGCGGAGTCGTGGCAGGTGGATGGCGCTTCCATGGGTGGCCTCTCCCAAGCAGTGATGGCAAAATGTGCGTTATAGCGCACGTCTTTCACGTTACCACTGTGCGTTATAACGCACAATAGGGGCAGCAGACTGTGTCACATATCCAAAGCGGTAGTCAGGAGAAGCCCATGGCCAGTGAGCCACACACCATTGCGCAACATATTGCGGGGACGGTGCGGCAACTGCGCAAAGAGCGTGGCTGGAGCCTGGATCGTGCTGCCGGTGAAACCGGGGTGAGCAAAGCCATGCTCGGCCAGATCGAGCGGGGCGAGTCCAGTCCGACGGTCTCGACGCTCTGGAAGATTGCCAGCGGCTTTCGGGTGTCGTTTTCGACGCTGTTCGATAGCGACAAGCCCGCATTAGGGGAACTGCACCGGGATGGTTGGGAATCGGTATGGGGCGATGACAGCGCCGGTATGCAGGCACGCTTGCTGTTTCCCTACGACCCTCTGCTGGGGTTCGAGATGTTCATGATCGAACTTGCCCCTGGAGCGATCAGCGAATCATCGGCCCACGCCAGCGGCGTGGTGGAACACATCGTGATAGTGGAAGGAGAGATGGAGCTGCGTCTTGATGAGCGCTGGCAAACGCTGCGGGCAGGCGAGGGGCTGCGCTTTTTTGCTGACCGGCCCCACGCCATGCGCAATAACACCGCGACGCGATTACGCTTTCACGATGTGATTCACTACTTGCCCGGCGCGGCCTCTGGCACTTGAGCGCGCAGCCAGTTGAGCTCGTCGGCCCAGATCTCGGGTTCGATGGTCTCTAAAATCATCGGAATGCCGTGGATGCGCTCGTCTTGCATAATGGTGCTAAAGGCATCTAGCCCAATATTGCCCTTACCCAGGCTGTGGTGGCGGTCAACGCGGCTGGCAAAGGCGCTTTTGGCATCGTTCAAGTGCATGCCGCGCAAGTACTCAAAACCTACGACCTTGCCAAGCTCATCCAGGGTGGCCTGTGTCGCGTCGCGGGTGCGGAGATCGTACCCGGCAGCGAAAGCGTGGCAGGTATCGATACACACGCCCACCCGGGATTTATCCTCCACCTGATCGATAATCTCGGCCAAGTGCTCAAAACGCCAGCCGAGGTTGGTGCCTTGGCCCGCGGTGTTTTCGATCACGGCGGTCACGCCCTGGGTGTCAGCCAGCGCTTCATTGATGGAGTCGGCAATGCGCGCCAGGCACTCGGCTTCGCTGATCTTGTTCAGGTGGCTGCCGGGATGGAAGTTGAGCAACGTCAGCCCTAGCTGCTCGCAGCGCTGCATCTCATCCAAAAACGCCGCGCGGGACTTGGCTAGCCCCTCGGCTTCTGGGTGACCCAGGTTAATCAGATAGCTGTCGTGGGGCAGAATCTGTTCAGGGCCAAAGCCGTGGGTTTTGCAGGCCTGCTTGAAGGCCGCAATGGCCTCGTCCGTTAGCGGTTTCCCCTTCCACTGACGCTGGTTTTTGGTGAACAGCGCAAACGCCGTTGCACCGATATCAACAGCACGAAGGACGGCCTGATCCGCGCCGCCCGCCGCGCTAACGTGCGCACCAAGATAGTTCATCGTTCTCCTTATTACGTTGTCCCAGTGACGTTGCCCTAGTGACGTTGCCTGAATGTAAACAGGTTAAATAGGTTAAGCGGGCTGGCCTGCGCGCTGGCGGTTGTCTAGGTAGCGTTTAAAGGCAGCAGGTTCATCGGTAATGGCGCTGGCAATGCCCCAGGCCCAGCGGCTATCAAACGCGCTGGGGTCGTTGGCGGTGTAGCAAAGAATTTGGTAACCGTCGCGGCACATGGCGGCGGCCTGGGTCTGTTTGAGCCGCGGCCAATGAGGGTGAATACTAAACGCCTCGACCGCTTCGCACTGTTCGCGCCAGTTTTTGGGCACACTGCCAAACAGCGCCCCTAACGCCAGGGCCTCTTTAGGGGCATGTTGGCGGCAGTGGGCTAAGGCGACGGGGTCGAACGACGAGATCACTAGCCGCTCAGGGGGGAGGGCGGCTAGAACAGCAGGCAAGACCACGTCCACCAAACGGATGGGGTCACGCCCTTTGTTGACCTTGATTTCTAAGTTAACGCCCATCTCCAGCTCGTTTAGCAGGGCGAGCATAGCCTCAAGGCTGGCCATCTTTTCCCCCGCAAAGCGGTCACCAAACCAACTGCCCACATCTAACTGCTGAGCCTGCTGCCATGTCAGGTTGGCGAGCTCACCACGGCCATCTGAGCAGCGGCGAACGTCGCCATCGTGCCAGATGACCGGTGTATCATCCTTCAGCAGCTGTACATCCAATTCCACCCAGGTTGCGCCTGCTTGGTGGGCGGCGCGTACGGCTGCCAGGGTGTTTTCGGGCGCGGCAGCGGAGTAGCCGCGGTGGGCGATGAGCGTGGGGACAGAAATTGCGGGATGGGTCATAGCCACTCCGTGTCGTGGTCGCCAATTGAGCGTCATGAAGCACAATGTTGCCAAGTTTAGCATGGGTGCATGACGACGACGTGTCGGCCTAGTGAGCTAATGGCTTGATTAATGACGCTCAACGCGGTTGGATAGCGCGCAGGGTATGTCCAATAATTAACAACAGGAGTGTCATTAATGTCTAAGCGTATCCAGTTTTCCAAGACCGGTGGTGCCGAGGTGTTGGAATGGGTGGAGGTCGAACCGGCTGCCCCCGCTGCTGGTGAAGTGCGTATCGCCAATAAAGCGGTGGGGCTTAACTTTATCGATATCTATTTCCGCACGGGATTATATCCCGCGCCTGCCATGCCGTCTGGGCTGGGAACGGAGGGCGCTGGCACGGTGGATGCCGTCGGCGAAGGTGTGACGCATCTCAAAGTCGGCGACCGGGTGGCTTACGCCCAAGGCCCGCTGGGTGCTTATGCGGAATTGCACACGCTGCCTGCGTCCAAAGTCGTCAAGCTACCGGATTTTATCGATTTTGAAACCGCTGCCGCTAGCCTGCTGAAAGGCTTAACGGTGCAGTATCTGCTGCGTCAAACCTATGAGCTTAAAGGCGGTGAGACCATTCTGTTCCACGCGGCGGCCGGGGGCGTTGGCTCTATTGCCTGCCAGTGGGCTAAAGCGCTGGGCGTGAAGCTGATTGGTACGGTGAGCTCTCAGGAAAAAGCTGACCTAGCCATGGCCAACGGTGCATGGGCGACCATCAACTACACCGAAGAGAACGTGGTAGAGCGGGTGCGCGAGCTGACCAACGGCGAGATGTGTGACGTAGTGTATGACTCGGTGGGTAAAGACACCTGGGAAATGTCGCTGGACTGCTTGAAGCCTCGTTCGCTGATGGTGAGTTTCGGCAACTCTTCTGGCCCTGTGGATGGCGTGAATATCGGTATTTTGAACCAAAAAGGCGCGCTGTTTGTGACTCGCCCAAGCCTGAACGGCTACGCCGACACCCGTGAGCGCCTAGAGATGATGTGCGACGAGTTTTTCGCCATGATTGAGAGCGGCAAAATCCACATCGACGTAGCCAACCGCTACCCGCTGCAAGACGCCGGTAAGGCTCAGGATGCACTACAGAGCCGTAAAACCACCGGTTCTACTATTTTATTGCCGTGATAATGGTACTAGAGATGATCGGAATCATCCCGTAGCGGGGGTCTTTCGCCATGGATGGCGAAAGTAGCGTCCATGGAAGGATTCACAGCGCCCCCGCCTAGGGTTGTTCCGGTCTGATGACATTACTAAGCGACTGTTTAGGCAATCTCTATATACGCTCCCAACTGACGCATTCGGCTCTCAAAGCGGGTCACGTTATCGACCAGCTGGTCGGGGCCGAATGCCACGCACTCCGCCAAAATCGCTTCGCTGAGCGTAATTGCCGCTAATATCGACGGGAAAAAGTGCGGCGTAGCGTTGGCAACGGTAAACGTTACGCTGGCCCCCGGCACCAGCGGCGAGCGCAGCGTGTCGGTAATTACAATCGCCTGCACGCCGTTGGCGCGAGTAATCTCCAGCGCCTTCACCGTCTCGGCGCAGTAGGGTTCAAAGCCAAACGCCACTACCACATCCTGCTCGTTGAACGGGGCCAACTCGGTGAGCAAGCCTCCCTCCTGTCCGCGAATGAGCGTCACTTCCGGCATCGCAATGCGCCCCACGTAGGCAAAGTGGTACGCGCAGGCGAAGGTGTCGCGAAACCCGACCACGGCGACTCGCCGCGCGGCCAAGATTCGCTCGGCGGCCTCTTTGACGCGCTTTTGGTTATCCGCCGTAAACAGCCTGCCAATATTATCGAAGGCAGCGTCGCCTACCTCCGCAAACAGCGCCGCTTCTGGGTTTCTGTGCTGCTGATTCAACTGGCTGGCGCGGCCGGATAGCTCCACCGGCGCTGCCTGTACCGCCGATTGAAACACCTCCCGAAACGGCTCGTAGCTCTCGAACCCAAGCCGCTTGGCTAGCCTGACCAGGGTGGAGGGAGTGACGGATGCTGCCTGAGCCGTTTTGCGGATCGACTGAAACGCCATCTCTGTAGGATGTTCCAGCACGTAGCTGGCGGCGCGCTTGAGCTGTGGGCTAAGCGCTGCATAGCTCTCGGCTAGCTGCTGGTGAATGCTGTCCAGGCTGGTGGCGTGAGTGGCGTTGTCTGGCATGGCACCCTCTCTATGAAAATAAAACATTTGTGCCAATGATAGATGTTTTTGCTACAGATGTATTGACGTTGTCCCGGCGACTACTCTATCGTTCAAAAAATACATACGTTTCTTTTTATTCAAAATAAAGAAACAAACGTTTCGTTAAGTTTTGACGACTGATCCGATGAGGTTAAAAAAAGCACCATGCCTGCTGACGCTACTGCGCTGCCCAATTATGAAACGCTGCTGGTCACTCTGGATGCCCGAGTATTGACCGTGCGACTGAATCGCCCGCAGCGCCTCAACGCCGTTGTTGAGGCGCTTTACCAAGAGCTGCTGGATGTGCTGCGAATAGCACAGCAGTCGCCTCAGGTCCGGGCGGTGGTGCTGACCGGTGAAGGGCGCGCCTTTTGTGTCGGTGCCGATATGAAGGCCCACGGCAGCGCTAAGCGTACCCTGTTTCAGCGCCGGGCGTATTTGCAGCTGGGCAACGACGTATGCGAAGCCATCACCAAACTCAGTAAGCCGGTGGTAGCAGCCGTGAACGGCTATGCGCTGGGGGCTGGTGCGGAGATGGCGGTCTCCTGCGATTTTATCGTGATGGCTGACGAGGCGCAGATTGGTTTTCCAGAAACCAGTATTGGTACTTGCGTGGGCGGCGGTGTTTCAAAATTGCTGCCTCAACTGGTGGGGCTCACCCAAGCCCGGCGCTTGCTCTATCTGGGTGACAAACTTCATGGGCCAGAAGCCGCCAGGATCGGCTTGGCGCTGGCCAGCTACCCCCAAGCGCAGCTGATGGCCGAAGCGCAAACACTCGCCGAGCGGCTTGCCAAGCAGGCGCCGGTCTCCATGGCGATGCTCAAACCGCTGGTCAATCGCAGCGCCCATACCAGCATGGAGAGCCAGCTGCAGCAGGAGCTGGACGCGGTGTTTACCTGCTCCACGACCGATGATTGGCAAGAGGGGGTCGATGCCTTTGCCGAGCGGCGAGCGCCAAATTTTTTTGGCCAATGATCTCGGCCCTCTTGCATTAGCTTGGTATCACTCCGTCACGCACTTCTTTGTCAAACAGGTCACGCAATGAATACTCTCGAAGGCCATCTCCCAGTCCGCAGCCCGCTGCATGATATCTTAGCGCCCTCTGGCATTGCCGTAGTAGGCGCTTCTGCAGACCCCACCAAACGGGGCTACAAAGCCATGGTTGGGCTGATTAATGGCGGCTACCAGGGACATATTTACCCCATCAATCCCAAAGCCGATCACATTTTAGGCGTGCAGGCGTGGCCTTCACTCACCGAGATGCCTGGCTGCCCTGAGCTTGCGCTGCTGTGTACGCCTGCCGCCACCGTGCCTGCGCTGATTGCCGAGTGTGGCCGCCGGGGGGTGAAAGGGGCGGTCATTCTGGCCAGCGGGTTTGGCGAAACCGGCGAAGAGGGGGCAGCGCTGGAGGCACAGATGATGGAGATCGCCCGTGCCCACGGAGTGCGTATCATCGGCCCAAACACTTCTGGCATGTTTAACCTGCACCACCAAATTAACTTGCTGGCGCTGGATAACGTCAAGCCGGGTGATATCGGCATTGTGTCGCAGTCCGGCAATATGCTGCTCTCTCTTGCGCTGGAAGCCCAGCATAACGGGCAAGTGGGGTTCAGCACCTACGTTGGCCCGGGCAACCAGAGCGATATCGGCTTTAACGATTACCTGCGCTATTTAGGGGAGGACGAGCACACTCGCGTGGCTACGCTCTACGTGGAGGGCTTCCGTGATGGGCAGCAGTTTCTGAAAGTGGCCCGTGACGTGACCGCCATGAAGCCGGTGGTGGTGTATAAATCCGGTGCCACCGAGCAGGGCCAAAAGGCTGCCAGCTCCCATACCGGTGCGTTGGCCGGTAGTTATCAAATGACTGTAGACCTGCTGCGCCAGGCAGGCGTTAGCGTGGTGCAGTACTCCGATGAAATTCTGCCCGTGGCGGAAGGTTTGGGAAGGCTGCAAAAAGCCCCCGGTAAGCGCGTGGCGGTGATTTCTGACGGCGGCGGCCAAGCCACCATTGCCGCCGATCGTTTATCGGAGGCGGGCCTGACGCTGGCCGAGCTTTCTGACGCTACCCGCTCGGCACTGCGCGAGGTGCTACTGCCTCAGGCATCTACCCTTAACCCGGTGGACGTGGCGGGCTCCTCGGATGCGAACCCCTCGCTGCTGGCAAGCTGCATTGAGCTGGTGATGGCGGATGAAGGCGTCGATAGCGTCTTTCTGGTCGGCATGCTCGGCGGGTATAGCCTGCGCTTTGCGGAGTCGCTGATGGGCGACGAGATGCGCGGCGCAGAGCGCATGGTAGAGCTTGCTCAAGCCTCCGAGAAGCCTCTGGTGATTTACAGCCTCTACGCACCCATCAAGCCGCCTGCGCTGCGCCGTTTACACGAAGCCGGTTTGCCGGTGTATTCCTCGATTGAGCATGCGGTGCGCGTGCTTGCTGCCTTAGGTGAGCGAGGGGAGTACCTGGCCAGCCAACAAGTACAGGAGACGATAGCGCCCGCCGCGCCAGCGGAAACAGGCAAGGCCATGCTGAAAGCGGCCAAGGCGGAAGGGCGCGATTTACTGGAGTTTGAGGCGAAGGGGCTGCTGGCGGAACACGGTATCGCGGTGCCCGAGGAGTGGTTGGTGCGTCGTGAGGACGAACTCGCCGAGATCGCCCAGCGTACGCAGGGCAAGCCGCTGGCGATGAAGGTGGTCTCGAAAGATATTCTGCATAAATCCGACGCGGGCGGGGTCAAGCTCAACCTGGTGGGTGAAGCCCCACTGCGCGATGCCTTTCAGGCCATTCAGTCAAACGCCCAGGCTTACGACCCGAACGCCCAGATAGAGGGCGTGCTGGTCACGCCAATGGCGGAGAAGGGCGTTGAGGTGATTATCGGCATGCTGCGCGACCCGATTTTCGGCCCGGTGCTGATGTTTGGCTTGGGCGGCATTTTTGTGGAGGTGCTCGAAGACGTGGCCTTCCGCTCGCTGCCGCTGACCCTGCACGACGCACGCTCCATGGTCGATCAAATTAAAGCGCAGAAAGTGCTGGCAGGGGTGCGGGGGGCTGCAGGGGTCGATAAGGAGGCGTTAGTGTCACTGCTGATGCAGGTGTCTCAGCTCGTAGAGGCTTACCCAGATATTTGCGAACTAGACTTGAACCCGGTGATTGCCTATCCGAAAGGTCATTCTGCCGCTAACTATGCCATCGTCGATGCACGAATTATTGTGGAGCGCCAATCATGAGCCGAACGCTACCTGAATTAACCGACGCTACCCTAACGCTGGAAAACCGTGTGGCAACGCTCACGCTTAACCGCCACGACGTGCGCAATGCGCTTACCGGCACGGCGCTGGTGGATGATATCATCGCCACCGCCGCATGGGTGAACCGTTGCCAGGACGTCTCGGTGCTGGTGATCACCGGAACGGGGAGCGCTTTCTGTGCCGGGGGTAATGTAAAAGACATGGCCGAACGCAGCGGCGACTTTGCGGGGGACGTAGCCGAAGTCGCTGAGCGCTATCGGCAAGGGATTCAGCGAATGCCCCTGGCACTTAATCAGGTAGAAGTGCCCATCATCGCCGCCGTGAATGGTGCAGCGATTGGTGCCGGGTTTGATTTGGCCAATATGGCGGATCTGCGTATTGCATCCCGTAAGGCGAGCTTTGGGGAGACGTTTCTCAACCTAGGCATCATCCCCGGCGATGGCGGGGCGTGGTTCATGCAGCGCCAAATTGGCTACCAGCGTGCCTTTGAACTAACCCTTTCAGGCCGGGTGATCAGCGCTGATGAAGCGCTTGCCTACGGTGTAGTCTTAGAAGTCGTGGAGCCGGAGCAGCTAATGGAGGCCGCTTTGGCCCATGCCAACCGCATCGCGGCCCAGCCGCCGAAAGCAACGCGCCTCACCAAGCGGCTCATGAAAATGGCCCCGGATATGGAGCTAAAGCCGTTTCTGGATGTGTGCGCCGTGTTCCAAGGCATGTGCCACAACGAGCCGGAACATCTAGAAGCCGTTGAGCGGTTACTGGCACGAATGAAACGCTAACCCGCGCGCTATTTTTTCCTATTTTTCAGTGCTTGTACGGCTGTATAGTCATCGCCTAATGTGATGCTGAACACTCCGCACTTTCCGTGTCAGGGAAGAGGAGCGACAACATAGGGAGATGGCACGCACATGACTCTGGAAAGCATAGGACTCTCTCCCAGCACGCTGGTATTCATCGTGCTGGGGCTCACGCTAGTCGCCTTTATTTGGGGCCGTTTCCGCTACGACTTGGTGGCCTTGGCTGCCTTGCTAGGCTCGGTGATGCTGGGGCTGGTGCCTGCGGATGACGCCTTTGCGGGCTTTGGGCATCCAGCGGTGATCACCGTGGCGGCGGTGCTGGTGTTGAGCCGTGGGTTTGAACGCTCCGGCGTGGTCGATGTCATCGCCAATCAGGTGCTAAAGGTGGGCGAGCGCCTGCTGCTACAGCTTCTGGTCCTGGTGGGCACGGTGGTCGTGCTTTCCGGTGTGATGAATAACGTGGGGGCGCTGGCGCTACTGCTGCCGGTGGCGATGCGCCTTGCACGGGAACACAATACGTCTCCTTCACTGCTATTAATGCCCCTGGCGTTTGGTTCGCTGCTGGGTGGTTTAACCACGCTGATTGGCACGCCACCCAACATCATCATTGCTGCTTACCGGGGCAATATGACCGGTGAAAACTTCGGCATGTTTAGCTTCTCACCAGTCGGCGTTGTGGTGGCTCTGGTGGGCTTGGCTTTTATTGTGCTGGTAGGCTGGCGCTTGACCCCCAAACGCAGTGGGCAGGCGGCGGCAGACGATATGTTCGATACCGCCAACTATCTAGTAGAGCTAAATGTTACTGAAGACTCCAAAGCTAATGGGCTCACCCTTCAACAATTGCGCGATGAGCTGGATGAGACCATTCCTGTCTTAGCAGTGGTTCGTGAGGATAATCGCCGAGCGGGTTATCAATTCCACGGCGTTCTGCAAGAGGGCGATATTCTCCTGCTGGAAGCTGGCCCGGACGAGCTAAAGTTGCTGGAAGACAAAGTGGGCCTGAGCGCCATTGCCGAGCCTGAAGAGCCGGATGAAGCGCAGGAGCAGGAGCAGGAAACTGACGCTAAGAAGGGCGATGAGCGGCAGCCGGTGGATACCGAAGGCCTTCAGCTGATCGAGGCCGTGATACGCAACGATTCGATGATGGTTAACCGCAGCGTGCGGGAGCTGCGTCTTAACCACCAGTTCGGCTTGCATTTAGTCGCCGTCGCCCGTGACGGTGGCCGCTTAAAGCAGCGCCTGCGGGATATCCGTTTCCAAACCGGTGACGTCTTGTTACTGCAGGGAAGCGAAAACGAAATCGCCGATAGTTTATCAACCCTGGGCTGCCTGCCGCTGGCTAACCGAGAACTGCATTTGGGGCAGCCGCGCAAACTGGCGGTATCGGTGGGCATTTTTGCGCTAGCCATTGCGGCGATGATGTTTGACTTGTTGCCTGCCGCCGTTGCCATGAGCAGCGCCGCGCTGGCGTCGCTGCTGATTGGCGTGCTGTCGCTAAGGGATGGCTACCAAGCCATTGATGGCCCCGTTATCGTGCTGTTGGCCGCGATGCTGCCGGTGGGCGAGGCGCTGGAAACCAGCGGCGGTGCTGATATCATTGCCGATGCGCTGCTGCGGTTTGGCGTAGAGTGGCCGATTGTCGTTTCCTTGGTGGGGCTGTTTCTGCTCTCCATGCTCCTCTCCAACGTGGTAAACAACGCGGCAGCGGCTCTACTTATGGCGCCGATTGCGGCGAGCCTCGCCAACGGCTTCGATGCCTCGCTGGACCCGTTTTTGATGGTGGTAGCCGTCAGCGCCTCCTGTGCGTTTTTAACCCCGATTGGACACCAATCGAATACCCTGGTGCTGGGCCCGGGGGGTTACCGGTTTGGAGATTACTGGAAACTGGGGCTGCCGCTTTCGCTTGTGGTGATGGCCGCTGCCATTCCGGCGATTTTATGGGTGTGGCCGCTCTGACATAGCCCTAGGGTAACGGCAGCACTTGGCCTGTTCGAATGTTCGCGCTATTAGATTCCGAAAATTTTGCTAATCTATAACGCACATAGACCAATAAATATCGAACAGGCCGGGCTTATGAATCAACAGTATCGCCAGGATGCCATTGTCGAACTGGTTCGCCAGCACGGCTATATGAGTATCGAACAGCTCACCGAACACTTCGCGGTCACGCCACAAACCATTCGTCGAGACTTGAACACTCTGGCCAACGAAGGTCGCGTGCGCCGCGTACATGGTGGTGTCGGGGTCGAGTCAAGTACGGTCAATACGGCTTACAGCACCCGCAAAACGTTGCACCTCGAAGAGAAAGAGCGCATTGCCCGCTGCTTGGCACAGCATATACCCCATCATGCCTCTCTGTTCATCAATATCGGGACCAGCAATGAAATGATCGCCCAAGCGCTACTGGAGCACCAAGGTTTGGAGATCATTACCAACAACCTGAATGTGGCGGCGATTCTGCAACACAAAGAGGACTTCACGGTGATCATCGCGGGCGGTCAAGTGCGCTCCCGTGATGGTGGGATCATCGGCGAAGCCACCATTGACTTCATCAATCAGTTCAAAGTGGATTATGGAATCATCGGGATCAGTGGCATCGACGAGGATGGCTCGCTTCTGGAGTTTGACTACCAAGAGGTACGCGTTGCCCAGGCGATCATTGCCAATTCGCGAAGGGTGTATTTAGCCGCAGACTACTCGAAATTCCACCGTAATCCGGTGGTGCGCCAAGGTAACATTTCCCAACTGGATGCGCTGTTTACCGATCGTAAGCCCCCCGAGGCGATTCAACGGCTGCTCACCCAACACGATGTAGCGCTGCACATTGCTTAGCGCCTGCTACAACAGCGCTTAGGGGTGCTTTGGCTAAGGTGGCAGAGTTTCATACTTGAGCATTCCATACGCCTGGAGTAGCCTTGAATGATAATAAAACGAAAGAAAACAGACAAAATCGAAAGAACCTACAACAAAGTGAATGCGCTATGTCCTCCTTTATTCTCGCCATCGATCAAGGCACGACCAGCTCCCGCGCGATTCTGTTTGACCGCCAAGGCCAAATAGCGGCAGTTGCCCAGCAAGAGTTTCCTCAACACTTTCCGCAAGATGGGTGGATCGAACACGACCCGGAAGATATCTGGGAATCGGTGATCGCGACCTGCCGGGAAGTGCTCAGCAAAGCCCAGATAACCCCCGAACAAGTGGATGGGGTCGGCATTACCAACCAGCGTGAGACCACGGTGGTGTGGGATCGCGCCACAGGCAAGCCGCTATACAACGCCATCGTTTGGCAAGATCGTCGCACCTCCGAGCGCTGTCAGGCGCTACGCGACGAGGGGCATACTGAGTTAGTACAGTCGAAAACTGGACTATTGATCGACCCTTACTTTTCCGCCACCAAACTGGCCTGGATTCTCGATTGCGTCGAGGGCGCCCGCGAGCGTGCTGCCCGGGGCGAGCTGGCGTTCGGCACCGTCGATAGCTTTTTGATGTGGCGTTTGACCGATGGTAAACGTCACGTGACCGATGCCACCAATGCCTCGCGCACGGCGCTGTTCAACATTCATGACCAAACTTGGGACGAGGAGCTGCTGGCGCTATTTGATGTGCCCGCCAATATGCTCCCCGAGGTGAACGATTCCAGCGATGATTTTGGCACGGTCGAGGCCCACTGGCTGGGCGCGCCGCTGCCGATTGCAGGCGTCGCGGGTGATCAACAGGCGGCGCTGGTTGGGCAGGCGTGCTTTAAACCCGGTATGGGTAAAAGCACTTACGGTACCGGCTGTTTTATGATCGTGAATACCGGGGAAACGGCCTCGGTATCGCGTAATCGCCTGCTGACCACCATTGGCTACCGCATTAACGGCAAGCCCACCTATGCGATGGAGGGCAGCATCTTTGTGGCGGGAGCAACGGTGCAGTGGCTACGAGATGGTTTGAACCTGTTTGCCGATGCCTCGGAAACCGAAGCGCTGGCCCAGAAAACCCGCAGCGGCCACAGCGTTTATCTGGTTCCAGCCTTTACAGGGCTAGGCGCGCCCCACTGGGACCCTAAGGCCCGTGGCGCTATTTTTGGCCTGACGCGTGACACTGGCATCGCCGAAATCGTTGCGGCGGGGCTACAGGCTGTGTGTTACCAAACCCGCGACCTGCAGCACTGCATGAACGATGATATGGAGGCTGCACCGGGCAACCTGCGTGTGGATGGCGGTATGGTGAAGAACAGCTGGGTCATGCAGTTTTTGGCCGATATGCTCAATGTCCAAGTTGACCGTCCGACCATTTTGGAAACGACGGCCCTTGGGGCGGCTTACTTGGCAGGGTTACGTCTTGGCTGGTACGACACGCTAGAGGAGATCGAGCAGCTCTGGCGTTGCGAGCGCAGCTTTACGCCGACCATGGAAGAGGAGACCCGTGAAAAGCTCTACCAGGGCTGGTTGGATGCGGTATCCCGTGTGCGCTCTACGTAAACAACGCCGCCGCGAAGCGCCATAGAAGCGCCATAAAAGATGCCGCTGTCGCACAGCGGCGTTTTTTTGTTTGCCCGGCGAAGCCGGCAAACCCGGCCATCTGAAAGAAGATGGCGTCACCCCGACTGAGGGGAAGACAATCCGACTGGCAAGGGCGTCACTGGCCAACGGTGGGGTCTGAAGGAAGC
>Ga0256829_1000443_pt1 | contig 42539 bp, 36 predicted proteins | sample 131447metaG_FD_185979 | JGI IMG/M metagenome (GOLD analysis project Ga0256829, IMG submission 185979) | Hydrothermal vent microbial communities from Lau Basin, Pacific Ocean - 131-447 | ecosystem: Environmental > Aquatic > Marine > Hydrothermal vents | place: Pacific Ocean: Lau Basin | collected... | reverse complement strand
CCCCGGAAAACCCGCGCCCCCACAATTGAACCGGACATTTACGAGATCCCCCCTTGTATCGATCACAAGATCCGATATCATCCAATCAGATACCAAACACGCGCACCCCGCGCCACATACACGGAGACCCACCATGACCACCGCGACCCAGGACAAGACCATCACCACCATCGCCAAAGACCTCGTCGCCCACTGCAAAGCCGGCGACGAATCCATGGACTACGTCGAGTACGACTCCAAAATCTGGGACAAGCACTTCGCCGACTCCTGGACCTCCATCGAAGGCGACGGCAAAACCTACGTCGGACGAGAAGCCGTCATCGCCAAGTACCAGGAATGGGCCAAAAACATCACCTGCTACGGCTGCGAAGTCGAAGGCCCCTTCATCGGCACCGACGGCTTCTCCGTCATCTTCGAACTCGACGCCGAATGCAAACAAGGCACCTTCCCCCGGATGAAGATGAAGGAAGTCGCCAACTACACCGTCGAGAACGGCAAAATCGTCAAAGAAGAGTTCCGCTACATCCCCATGGACGCCTGCTGCGGCGGTAACAACGACCAGGCCTCAGGCTGCGGCTGCTAACCCAATCCCCCCAACCAGACCACCATCTCAATCGTCCTTCGCGCGTTGACGCGCGCGAGCGACGAGTTCCGCGGCCTTCGTAATCGACTCATCCAGATCCTGGTTCACCAGCATCGAGTCATAAATCCCCAACTCCCGCGCCTCTCGGATCTCGCGCTGCGCCTCCGCAAACCGCTTCTGGATCTGCTCCTCGCTTTCCCGTTTCCGGGACCGGAGCCGGCGCAGCAGCTCCTCCTCACTCGGAGGCAGAATAAACAGCGCAAACGCCTCGGGCTTCTTCGACTTCACCTGACGCGCCCCGTCCACGTCGATCTCCAGAATCACGAGCCGCCCCCGCGCGAGCTGCTCGTCCACCCACGCGCTCGGGGTCCCGTACCGCTTCCCGAACACATCCGCCCACTCGAGGAACTCGTCCCCCTCGACCATCCGATCGAACTCCGCGTCCCCGACGAAGTGGTAATCCACCCCCTCCGTGTCCGCCTCCGTCTTCGCGCGCGTCGTCGCCGACACCGAGAACACCGAATCCCCGAACGAACGCTCCACCCCGCGCGTGATCGTCGTCTTCCCCACACCCGAAGGCCCCGAAATGATCAGCAATAGCCCGTTGTCCGTGTCCGTCGGAAGCCGCGGGTACCGTGTCTGCGCATCATCGCTCGTCATCATGAACCGAGCGTAGGCGATCACCCACAATCCCGCACACCAAAAGAAAGCGCCCGAGCACAAAGCCCGGGCGCATCACGATCACACAGCAGTGGGGGAGTGGGGGAGTGGGGGGGCAGCTCCCGAAACCTCAACGGGTTAGCGCCGCCGCCGGACCCCGACCAACGCACCGACCCCGAGCACACCCAGCGCACCCGGAGCGGGAACCACCCCAAGCGACGCGCCCCCGATCACCCGGACCGACCCGGGCACCGACAACGCGGGATCGAAGTTGATCTCGACACGCCCCGACACCCACCCATCGAGCGGGTTCCCGAGCGCATCGCCGACAAACACCTCGTACACCGCGCGCTGATCCCCGGCCACATCCGACAAGTACCAGTTGTGCGTCATCCGACCGTCCCACTGCCACATATCATCGGACCCATCGGTCCCGAGGATCGGCGCGAAACTGTCCTGCCCGTACACGTTCAGGTGCTCCGAGATCGAAAGGGTCCGGACAAACACACCCGACCCGCCCGGGAGCGAGATGAACCCGTTCGCGAGCCACCCGAACTGCGCGTTGTACGACGTGTTGTTCAGGATCGAAGCCGATCCCTCGAAGTCATCGCCCGCGCGCTGCATCGTCACCGTGCTCATGCTCGGGGTCTCGAACCCGATGAACACCTGCTGATCGAACACCGTCACGAGCAAGTGACTCATCGGACCACCCAACGTGGGTGCACTCGCAAACGCCGACGAACCAACAACACCAACCGTCAATGCAAAGAGAGTCCGTTCCATGGCTCACCGCCTCCGGCGCATCGCGCCGAACCCAGCCAGACCCAGAAGCCCCATCGCGCTCGGAGCCGGAACCGCGCTGAAGTACAGCGTCACCTCCGCGCCCTGGTACTGCGTATACGCATCGCCGTTCGCATCACCGACATACACAAAGTACGTCGCTTCGTAATCGCCCAGCGCGTCCGCGCTGTACCAGTTGTGGGTCATCGTCCCGCCCCACATCCACCGATCGCTCGACCCGTCCGTCCCGAGGATCGCGTCGTACGAGTGGAACTCGCGCATCATGCGCATCCCGCCCTCGTAGACGTTGAGTCCCGCGCTCGACGACACCCGCTCGATCCACATGAACTCATCCGCACCGAGCGAGATGAATCCATCAGCGAGCCACCCGTACTGATCCGAGTAGTACGAATCATCGAGCACCGAAGCCGCACCGTCGTAGGACTCACCCGAGAACCGCTGGAGCAAAACCGGGTCCATCGCCGTCGGATCCGCGTGCGCACCAACCGTCGAACCGTCGAACGTCAGCATGATGTGCTGCATCGGCCAAGCGTGAAGCTGGGGAAGCTCCGCCATCGCCGAACCACAGACCGAACCAAGCGCCATCACAGAAATCATCATCGTCTTCATATCGAAATCCTCTCATCGAGAGTTGTTGTCATTGTCAAACCAACCCAGCGCTCAACGCGAGCCCGGGTTCCACGCATCGAGTTCCCTCTCCGCGTCGTACACGTCACGGAGCGACTCCGTCGAAGCGTGACCATCCAGATACACAAACCCCGCCCCGTTCCCGTGCCGATCCACCGCGACCTCGTACCCGGGCTGAACCCCGCGGGTGCGCCAGTAATGCGCCATCACGTGGTCCGTGCTCATCGTGTCCTTCATCTCCGCGAACAGGATCGTCCCCGAAGCCCTCGGAACAGACGAACGCTTCCGGTAAGGCTCGCGCACATCGCCCGCGCGCCCCTCCGGATCGATCTCGTCCATCCGCAGCTCGAAATACACATTGAGCCCATAGCTGATCGCGGCCGTATCGAAAGGCAACCCGGGCTGATCGATCGGGCTCACCCGACGATCGTGCGGACACCGATAGAACTCGTTCGTCGCGTTCCACCACGATTGGTCCTGCCACAGATCCGAAGACCCCTCGAAGTCGCGCCCAGTCAGGTACGGATACAGCTGCACCGACCAAGGCGCAACCCCCGAGAACCCGACACTGTGCTTCGACCGATGGATCACATCGGCGTTGTCGTCGCAGTACAGCCCCGTCGCCTGCCCGAGCGAACGCATCCGCGTCAGACACACCGCCGACCACGCGCTGTCACGCGCGGACTTGAGCGAAGGGAGCAACAACCCGATGAGCAACGCGACGATCGCGATCACCACAAGCAGCTCGATCAGTGTGAACGCGCGTCGCGCACCCACGCCTTGAGTCGCCATGACCAACCTCCCGCGCGGAAAGCCGCGCACCGAGGACAGAATCAGTCCAGATTTCAATCAGCAATCAAAAACGGAAACGGAGCAAACCCACTCAACCCCGCGGCGGCGGCGTGGGAACCCCGATCGATCTCGACCCGGGGTCGTCCGTCTCAACCAGCGCCCAGCACCCGAGCCCATCCGAACCACCGTCCGGACCCCGCTCGCGCCAGACACACATCGACAGGTACAGCATCGAAGCCGACGCGCTCACCGCGCCATCGATCGCTTGCACCGTCTCATCAGTCTTCGGAACCCGCTTCACGGGCTTCTCCCCATCCCTCTCACCCGAACACACCCGATCCCCCCCGGGATCCATCAATCCGAGCGCACACAACGGACAATCCTCGGGCATCTCCGTCGGGAGACACGAACACATGTCCTCCCCACACACCGACCACTCCGGCCGATCATCCAGCACAATCCGCAACACATGAGACAACCCCGAGCTCGTCAGCACGAACCCCAGCGCAAACACCGCTGTCGCGACAAACTGGACCGTCGGAAGCCTCATCAGCCCAAACTGTAGCACAAGAACCAATCCCGTCCCGCAGGATTAGAATCAATTCGAACGCGCAAGCAACGAACCCACGGCCGCCCTCACCCGCTCCTCCGAAATCACCCCGATCGCGCACCGCTCCGGATGGTCATTCGCTGACTCCTCCGCCGGGAGCGACTCATCCGCAACCAACACAATCTCCTTCGGACTCCCATCCCCAAACCGATCCACAGGCACCGTCGTCCACCGCGGATCCGTCGGCCCGAACAACGACACCACCGGAACCCCCAGCGCCACCCCCATGTGCCGCGGCCCCGTGTCGTTCGTCACCATCACCTTCGCGCCCCCGATGATCGCGCGCACCGCGCCCAGCGTGCTCCCGTGATCCACCAGACTCACAACCCCCGTCTCGCTCAGCGACACAATCTCATCAAGCAGATCCCGCTCCCCGGGAGATCCATTGAGCACCACCTTCAAACCAAACTCGCGCGACATCCAATCCCCCAGCCGCGCAAACCGGTCCGCCGCCCACCGCTTCTTCTCGTTGTTCCCCCCCGGGTTCAGCAGCGCATAGTCCTCACCCGGCCCAACCCCCGCGCTCTCAAGCACCCCATGCGCCGCAACCCGATCTGCATCCAGCACCGGAAGCTCCATCCGCGCCCCCGGATCCAGCGCCAAAGGCAAGCTCACACAATCCGTCGGAACATGCACCCCCCAATCCACCTCGTCCTCCCCCAGCACCACATTCGCAAGGTTCCAGTAGTAATCAACCGCCGGCACCATCTTCCACCCGTCCCTGTCCCGCGGCGCACGCACCCGATCCGTGAGCAGCACCCCCCGCCCATCACGCTCATACCCGATCCGCCTCGGGATAAAAGCCATCCGCACCGACAACGCTGTCGAGAACGAGTTCGTCAGAAGCACCGCCGTGTCGTACCGCCGACCCCGCACCTTCGCCGCCGCCTTCTTGGGAGCCATCATCCCATGAGGCGTGTACGTGTGCACCTCATCGAACAGATCACTCCCCCTCAAAACCTGCTCGATCGTCGGCCGCATCAGCGCCCCGATGAATATCCCCGCCCGCGCCTCCCGGATCCTCCGGATCGCAGGAGTCGCCATCACCGCGTCCCCCACCCACGAAGGCATCACCACAAGCAGCCGCAACATCGGAGTCCCGTCCCCCATCCTCACGTCCGCTCCGTCAGGTCCCACAGCGGGGTCCCGTACTGACGTTCATGCCACCGATTCGTATCCCGGCGCAGCTCCGCCATAAACGCCAGCGCCGCGAGCCGATGCGTCCCGATCAGCGCCTCCACCCGTTCCTCATCCACATCGAGCTCATGCAGCACGATCCCCGTCCGCTCCGAGATCCCCCGCGCGATCACCTCTACCATCTCCCTCGTCCTCGAGTCCCGCATCGGGACAAACCCCGGATCCACCGCGCGGAGCGTCACCCGTGACGCAGGCGAAACCTTCGGATCATCCACCTCAACCGACTTCCCACCCGGGATCGACCCGAGCACCATCTCCGCCGCGCGAGCCAGGTCCGGCGCATCCCCCTGCGGATCGATCAGGATCGACCTCGACCGCGCGATCCCCGCGTCCATCCCGGCCTCGATGTCCCGGAGCTTGTCCCCGATCATCCACGAGCGCTCCGGATCCAGATCCAGCTCCGCGCACGCCGCCCGGATCATCCCCCCGTTCGGTTTCCGCCACCCATGATCATCGCAGTAGTGCGTCACCACCCCCCCCGGATGATGCGGCGCAAAGTAGAACCCATCAATCAGCTGCTCCCCGAACACCGGATCCACCCCGGGCTCCGTCCCATTCACGAGCGAACGCAGCTCGTCGTTCACCGCCTCCACATCGCGCGTCGTCCCCCCACCCCGAGCCAAGCCCCCCTGGTTCGTGATCACCACGATCGCGTACCCCGCGCTCCGCAGCGCGACAATCGCCTCTCGCGCCCCGGGAACCAGGATCGCGAACTCGGGCTTGAGCAGGTCCCCCTTCTTCACCCCATCCCACGCCTCGCTCGGAAGATCCGCGTTCCGATTGATCGTGTCGTCCCGGTCCAAAAACACTGCTGCACGCGCCATAGCACGATCCTACCCCATCCGCACCCCCCGATATTCTTCAGATCATGCAACCATTCCGAACAGTCGCTGTACACGCTCAAGCATGGGAACCCGGGGACCGCTCCATCCCGAACCGACGCGCCCCGACTGGACCGCGCGCCTCCTCACGATCCACCGATCGGAGCGCACCCCCGCGCTTCTCTCCGCGCTCTTCTTCTTCCTTCTCCTCTACGGCTACTTCCTCTTAAGACCCCTCCGCGAAGCCATGGGCGTCCAGCGCTCCATGTCCGACCTCCGCGCCCTCTTCATCACCACCTGCGCCGTCTCCCTCGTCATCACCCTCGCCTTCGGCTCCCTCGTCGCGCGCACCGAGCGACGAACCTTCATCGCGATCGGATACCGCGCCGTCATCGCCTGCCTCGCGCTCTTCGTCCTCGCGCTCCTCACCCTCCCCGAGTCCATGAAGCTCTACTCGGGCTACGTCTTCTACGTCTGGCTCTCCGTCGTCAACCTCTTCATGGTCTCCGTCTTCTGGGCCTTCATGAACGACGTCTGGTCCCTCCAGCAGTCCAAACGCCTCTTCGCCGCGATCGGAGTGGGGGGGACCCTCGGCGCGCTCCTCGGATCCTCCACCGCATGGACCCTCGCCGAACACCTCGGACCCATCCCCCAGCTCATCGCCGCCGCCGTCTGCTTCGAACTCGCCGTCCAGACCATGCGCCGCCTCGACACGCGCGACCAATCCAACAACACCACATCCACATCCGCGCCCATCGGCGGCTCATGGATCCAAGGCGCCCGCACCCTCGCCACCTCCCCCTATATGCTCGGCATCGGTCTCTGGGTCACCTTCATGGCCGTCTCCTCCACCCTCCTCTACTTCACCCAAGCCCGACTCGTCACCGACGCATCCGACGAACTCAACACCCGTATCGCTCTCTTCGCGCAGCTCGACATGTGGACCCAGCTCGCAACCCTCCTCGTCCAGCTCTTCGTCACCTCGCGCCTCATCAAACACCTCGGGATCGGGCTCACCCTCTGCGTCCTCCCCGTCGTCACCATCGCCGGGTTCACCGTCCTCGCCTTCGCCGCCGACTCACCCAGCATCGAACCCTGGCAGCTCTTCGCCATCTTCGCAGCGTTCAACGCCATCCATCGGGGCACCCGCTACGCCGTTGCGCGCCCCGCGCGCGAAACCCTCTTCGCCGTCGTCTCGCGCGAAGACAAGTACAAAGCCAAACCCATCGTGGACGTCTTCCTCTACCGCGCCGGAGACGTCGCCGGGACCTCCATCGACGCCGCCCTCGCCGCCATCGCCGCCGGGCTCTGGGGCATCGCCTTCGCCGCCGCCCCCCTCGCCGCCCTCTGGGGCGCCCTCTCCATCGCCCTCGCATGCACCCAGTCCAAACGCGCCAAGGAGCACCACGCCCCCCGCGCATCACAACCACCAACCCCCAACCCCGCGCTCAGCACAGGAGCCACACCATGACCACCACCAACCCCACCCGCCGAGAGTTCATCGCCACCACCGGAGCCCTCGCCATGTCCGCCGCCTTCATCCCCACCGCCTCCGCCTCCCTCTTTGGGCTCGGGAACGTCACCAAAGCCAACACAAAACTCAACCTCCTCATCCTCGGCGGCACCGGATTCCTCGGCCCCCAAGTCATCAACCACGCCATCGCCCGTGGACACAACATCGCCATGTTCAATCGAGGACAAACCGACCCCGACCTCTTCCCCGGCGTCGAACACTTCATCGGAGACCGCTACTCCGACCTCTCCGCCCTCGAACAACTCGTCAAAGACAACCGCCACTTCGACGCCGTCATCGACACCTTCACCTACGTCCCCAAAACCGTCACCGACGCGATGGACATCCTCAAACCAATCATGGACCGCTTCATCGTCATCTCGACAACGAGCGTCTACGCCAACCGTGCCATCGTCGGCATGACCGAAGACGCGCCCAAGGCCGAATGCTCCGACGAAATCGCAAACGGGATCACCACCCACCGAGAAGTCGGAATGCACTACGGCGCCATGAAGTACCGGGTCGAACAAGCCGCAAACGCCAACTTCCCCGGAAAGGTCTGCAACATCCGACCCGGCCTCATCGTCGGCCCGCGCGACACCACCGGCCGCTTCACCTACTGGCCCGTCCGCGCAAGCGAAGGCGGCACCATGATCGCCCCCGGATCCGGAGATGACTACGTCCAGTACGTGGACGTCCGCGACCTCGGAGAGTTCGTCATCACCTGCGCCGAAAACCAAACCACCGGCGATTACCACTGCATCTCCCCCAAAGACGAACGCACCACCAAAGACATGATCGAGAGCGCCAACCGCGCCGCAAAGATACTCACCGGAACCGACTCCACACCCGAATGGATCGATTCCGACTTCCTCAGCGAGCACGGCGTCCAGGCCTGGCAACACATGCCCGTCTGGGTCCCCAACTCCATCCCCGACTACGCCGGGCACGGGCGCCTCGACACGAGCCGCGCCATCGCCGCCGGACTCAAAACCAGACCCATCGACGAAACCTCCAAAGGCGCCCTCGAATACGTCCTCACCCGAGGCCCAGAACTCAAAGCCGAACACGGCGAAGAAGCCTTCACCCAATGGTCCAGCCGAGTCCGAGGAGGACTCCCCGCAGACCGTGAAAAGGAAGTCCTCGAACTCTGGAACACCCGCAACGACGACTAAACCAAACATCACATCCGATCTTGTGAACCCGATGATCGCCGTGGTACCCTGTCACCATGAACCCGGACGATCCGACTATCTCTTTCGATCACCATCAAGACGATCCCGGCAGGATCCCCGAGCACATCGGCCCATTCAAGATCATCCAACGCCTCGGCGACGGCGGCTTCGGCGTCGTCTACGAAGCCCAACAAACCGAACCCATCAAACGGCGCGTCGCGCTCAAGGTCATCAAGCCCGGGATGGACTCCGCCGCCGTCCTCACCCGATTCGAAGCCGAGCGCCAAACCCTCGCCGTCATGGACCACCCGTGCATCGCCAAGGTCTTCGACGCAGGGATGACCGAACAGGGCCGTCCGTACTTCGCGATGGAACTCGTCCGTGGGGAGCCCCTCACCGACTTCTGCGACCGAAACCGCATCGCGCTCCCCGACCGACTCACCCTCTTCATGCGCATCTGCGACGCCGTCCAGCACGCGCACACCAAAGGCGTTGTCCACCGGGACCTCAAACCCAGCAACATCCTCGTCTCCTACCAGGACAACCAGATCACCCCCAAGGTCATCGACTTCGGGATCGCCAAGGCCCTCCATCAGAAGCTCTCCGACCAATCCCTCTACACCCAGCAAGGCCAACTCATCGGGACCCCCGAATACATGTCCCCCGAGCAAGCCGAGATGGGCATCACCGACATCGACACCCGATCCGACATCTATTCCCTCGGGGTCATCCTCTACGAACTCCTCACCGGCGCGCGCCCCTTCGAATCCGAAACCCTCCGCAGAGCCGGGCTCGCCGAGATCCAACGCATCATCCGAGAAACCGACCCCCCCAAACCCAGCACCCGCCTCGCCTCCATCGTCTCACACCAAGGCGACCCCGACACAGCGACCCGGATCGCCCACGCCAGGCGCACCGAACTCCGCTCCCTCAGCACCACCCTCCGAAGAGACCTCGACTGGGTCGTGATGAAGTGCCTCGAGAAAGACCGAGCCCGCCGCTACGACACCGCGAGCGCCCTCGCCATGGAGATCCAACGCTACCTCAACAACGAACCCGTCATCGCCGGCCCACCCAGCGCCATGTACCGATCGGCCAAGTTCGTCCGGAGACACCGCGCACAGCTCGCGACACTCGCAGCAATCACCCTCATCCTCGCGGCCAGCGCCATCGCGATCATCACCAACGCGACCCAAGCCAAAATCAACCGGGATCGAGCCCAAAGCGCCGACCGATACGCAGCAGCGATCAACACCTTCATGTCCCAGGAGCTCATCGGCGCAGCCGACCCCGACCAACTGGGATCGGGAGCAACCATCCACGAGGCGCTCCAGAACTCGCTCGCAACACTCACCACCGAGCTCGAATCGCACCCCAAGCTCCAATCAAGCGTCGCGCTGAGCATCGCCAACGCCATGGTCCGTGCCGGCGCACTCGACAACGCGCACAACGCGCTCACCATCGCGCGTGATGCGCTCCACCAGACCACCCCGGACCAGCAAACCCAACGCATCGCCGATGAAATCGAGCTCCTCCACAACGTGATCCTCTGGAGAGAAGGAAACCCCGACGCATCCAATCAACTCGAGGACCTCTTCGAGCGTGTCCGAGCCCGGACCGAAAGCGACAACGACAAGGCTTTCCTCATCACCATCGAGCACGACCTCGCGAGCTCGATCAAGAACACCGCGCACACGCTCCCCTACGACCAACGACTCGCCGCGCTCGATCAAGCCGAATCCCACTATCGAGCCGTCGCGCAAGCACGTGAAGCCATCCTCGGCCAAGCCCACCCCGATGCCATCACCGCCCGATATAACCTCGCGCTCATCCACATCGCACGCGCCCAAGCCCACGCCGCACGCTCCCAAGCACCGGGAGACGAGTTCGACACACTCAGATCCGAAGAACACACCAGAGCACTCGAAGACCTCCGCACACTCCGATCCGACGCGCTGTCACACCGAGCCCCCAAGGACCGGATCGTCGAGATCGACTCCGAGATCGCAAAGCAACTCAGCCGACTCTCACGATGGACCGAAGCCGACAACGCCTACGCAACGACCACCGACACACTCCTCGAAATCCTCGGCCCATCCCACTGGAGAACATCCGAGTTCCTCTACAGCTGGGAACTCCTCCACCGCCGATGGTCCCGATCCCCCGACACCCCAGAGCTCCAACAAAGGCGCGAGATCACCGCGCTCACCCGCGCCCTCTCCATCGCGCTCATGCCCAGCGCCTCCCAGGTCAACGAACGATGGAAACAGGACGACCCCGTCCTCGACGACCCCGCGCGCCGAGCCGTCCGTCTCGCCGAACTCTACATCGAGTCCGCCCGAACCGACGAAGCCCGTTCTCTCCTCCTCTGGGCCGACACACGACTCGAGCTCATCGGAGAACACCAGTCCCGCACAGCCACAAAGGCCCTCCTCGATCAACTCCGCGATCAGGAATCCACCAGAACCCAAGATCCGGGGGCTCAATCATGAAATCACTTGCAGCACCACGCGCATTCAACTAGCGTGCATGGACATCCATCCGATGCCCCGATCTCACATCGGAAAGCACGATTCTCAAAGGGGAGAGGAATGAACACACACCAAGCACCGCGAATCACGACGATCCTCATCTCGTCCCTCGCCCCCCTCGCCCACGCCGGCCCCGTCCCCATCGTCTTCCACGACAGCTCCTGGGACCTCATCGGGTCCTCCAGTTTCGACCCAACGCCCGACCTGCCTGGCGATACAGAAACCGACTTTGGTCACGGATACACCGATATCTACCCGGGAGAGCTCGAGTTCACCGACACTGCCAGCGTCTCCACCTACCCGATCTCCGCTTCGATATCGTGGGAACTGCGGATCGAAGAACCCAGCGACGACCCCAATCTCTGGAAAATGACCATCAGGTTCTCGAAGCATTCGGTCAGCTCAAACCAACCAACCGCGGCCGGAGAAGCAAACCTGGAACTCACCATCTGGCAAGACATCGAGTTCAAAATCAATACCATCGAGAACGACCCCACCCCACTCCAGGTCGTCGAACTGAACCCGCTCGACAACGTCACCATCACCCCGCTCGACGATGGTCATTTCGACGAATCGACCATCACCCCAGGCCGGTACACATTCGTTGCCAGCGCGGACAACACCGTCAGCGCCGGGACATCAAGCAACACCATTATCGATGAAGACTTCGTTGATTACACCCTCTGCATCATCACCAGCACCCCCTGGTCCTCGGATCTCAACGGTCCACTCGTCGAGTTCATTGATGGTGAACTGTCAGCCGAAGGAACCTCCATCTACGACCCAACGCCGCCAGGCATAGTCGGGGATGAAATCACACAAAATGCGTTCTTGCCCGTCTCGATCCCTTCCGGCGACATCGCCTTCGACGGCGGCGGAGGAACCTCCAGCGGCCCGGTTTCCGCAGGCTTTGAGTGGAGCGGCCAGATCACCCAAGACCCCCTGAACCCAAACTTCTGGGAGCTCTCAATCGAGTTCGAGGGCTACACCTCAAGTGCTCCCCAATATACCGACGGAAACGCAAACGCAAGCTTGGACAACATGCTGCTCGCTTTCCGCATCAACGACCTCAATGGGAATGACGGACCGGTAGAGATTTACTCGGAAACCGATAGGTACAACAACGTCTGGATTACCCCCATCGACGGCAACAACGATGATGGACAACTCTCACCCGGAACCTTCCGATTGAACGTCGGTTCATTATTCGTCAACACCAACAGCCCGAGCTTCCAAGATTCGGTGGACTACACCCTCCGCATCAACGCCTGCCCCGTCGATCTCGACAACCTCACCACATACCAAACCCCGGGCATGGCGCGAGAAGTCGTCGTCTCCGCCGACACCGCATACATCGCCGACGGCGCTTCTGGTCTCCAGATCCTCGATGTCACCAACCCCGAATCACCCACGCCCATCGGTTCCTACGACACCCCCGGATTCACACAGGACGTGCTCGTCGATGGATCAATCGCCTACATCGCCGACGGAACCGACGGCGGCATCCTCCTCCTCGACATCACCAACCCCGCCCTCCCCCAGTTCATCAGCACCTACAACACCCCGGGAAACGCCATCGCCCTCGCGCTCCAAGGCAACCACCTCTTCGTCGCAGACAACGCCGGCGGGCTCCTCATCTTCGATGTCTCCAACTCCACCAACCCCCTCCTCATCGGAACCTTCCCCGTCCCCGACGCAGCCCGAAGCGTCCGGGTCATCGACGACACCGCCTACCTCGCCGCAGGAAACGACGGCCTCTACATCCTCGACATCACCGATCCAACCAACCCCCAACAGCTCGGCTCATACGACTCCCCCGGATACGCGCAGTACGTGGAACTCCAGGGCGATGTCGCATATCTCGCCGACTGGACGGAAGGCATCAGCGTCCTCGACCTCACCGACCCAGAAAACATCCAATTTCTAGGAAGTCGGTACGCTCGGAACGCCGGAGGCCTCGTCCTCAGGGGCTCCCGCCTCTTCCTCGCCGACGGCGGCTACGGCATACGTGTGTTCGACATCAGGAACCCGACCGACCCGATCCAGATCGAAACGGCATACGACTCCGGAGGATTCCCGCTCGACATCTTCCTCAACAACGACACCGCCTACCTCGCGCTCAACGACGGTGGACTCCAAATCTTCGACGTCTCCGATTGCGAAACCGCTTGCCCCGCCGATCTCAACGGAGACGGCAGCGCCGACTTCTTCGATGTCTCCGCGCTCCTCACGAACACAACCGACTACAACGGCGACACCACCTTCGACTTCTTCGACATCAGCGCCTTCCTCCAGGACCTCGCCTCGGGCTGCCCCTGATCAAACACCACACGCCAAAAAAACAAACACCCCGAACCCGGGGTGCTTGTGCATTCCAATGCGGTTGAAGATCAAGCCACCGTCACCGACTCATCCAGGTACACGTCCTGGATCGCATGCAGCAGCGCCGCGCCCTCACCCATCGGGCGCTGGAACGCTTTCCGCCCCGAGATGAGACCCATCCCGCCCGCGCGCTTGTTGATGACCGCCGTCGTCACCGCTTCCTTCAGATCACCCGCGCCGCTCGACGCGCCGCCCGAGTTGATCAGCGGCGACCGACCCATGTAGCAGTTCGCAACCTGGTAACGACACAGGTCGATCGGATGACCGCCCTGCCCGTTCTTGTCGCTCGAGCACAGGTCCGTGTAGATCCCCGTGTTGAACTTCCCGTACGACGAATCGCCCGAGTTCAGCGCCGTGAACCCGCCGTTGTTCGTCGGGAGCTTCTGCTTGATGATGTCCGCCTGGATCGTCACCCCGAGGTGGTTCGCCTGCGCCGTCAGGTCCGCCGACGAGTGGTAGTCCACCCCGTTCACCTTGAACGCGTTGTTCCGGATGTAGCACCACAGCACCGTCACCATCCCGTACTCGTGCGCCTCAGCGAACATGTCAGCCACGTATTGGATCTGCTGATCGCTCTCCTCCGACCCGAAGTAGATCGTCGCGCCAACCGCAGCCGCCCCCATCTCCCAGCACTGCTTGATGGTCCCGAACGGGATCTGGTTGAACGTGTTCGGGTACGTCATCAACTCGTTGTGGTTGAACTTCACCAGGTACGGGATCTTGTGCGCGTACTTCCGAGCCGTCGCGCCCAGCACCCCGTACGTCGAAGCCACCGCATTGCACCCGCCCTCGATCGCCAGCTCGATAATCTTCGCCGGATCGAAGTAATCAGGGTTGGGCGCAAAGCTCGCGCCCGCGCTGTGCTCGATCCCCTGGTCCACCGGAAGGATCGACGTGTACCCCGTCCCCGCAAGCCGACCCGTGTTCAGGATCCGGTTGAAGTTATTCATCACCCCCTGGTTCCGGTCACTCATCGCCACGACCCGATCCACGAAGTCCCCACCCGGAAGATGGAGCCGATCCCTCGGAATCGCCGGCGAATCGAACGACAGCAAGCTGTCATCCCCCAACACCGAAGCCACATCGATCGTCAGGTTCCTGTCCGCGCTCATCGTCGTCATCGTGTCACTCCCGAGCTCAAGCTCAATCCCTTGGTTTTCGAGCAGCTTTTGCCGATCAACACCATCCTAGTCCGAAACGCGCACCCGGATGCCCACCCATCTGTCCGGAATTCACGATCCCACAACACCACACCCCCGATCCGCCCGATGAATCCCCCCACACATCCGCACCAGGGGACCCCCCATGTCTAGGGACTATTCACTCACCGGCGTCGAACGATTCTTCGAACAAGACGAGATCATCGTCTCCAAAACCGACCTCAAAGGCCGCATCACCTACGCCAACCAGGTCTTCCAGAACATCGCAGACTACACCGAAGCCGAACTCCTCGGCCGAGCCCACTCCATCGTCCGACACCCCGACATGCCCCGCTCCGTCTTCAAGTTCCTCTGGGACCGCATCCAAGCCAAACACGAAGTCTTCGCCTACGTCGTCAACCGATGCAAGCACGGCGACCACTACTGGGTCTTCGCCCACGTCACCCCCACACTCAACGAACGAGGACAGATCACCGGATACCACTCCAACCGGCGCGTCCCCACCCAACAAGCACTCAGCGTCATCAAACCCCTCTACAAAGAACTCATCGACATCGAAAGACGATACCGAACCCCCCGTGAACAGTGGGAAGCATCCCTCCCCGTCCTCGTCAAAAAACTCGAGTCCATGGACACCACCTACGACGAACTCATGTTCCAGCTCTGCGCCGCCTGAACCAGAAAGCACACCATGACCACCACCATCAACGAACCCAAAGCCAATCAACGGACCTACTCCGAATCCGACTGGATCAAGGAAGCCACCAAGGTCTGCCAAGCCGCCGCCAAAGGCAACCTCGAGGCGCGCGTCCTCAACATCGACGAATCCGCGCCCATCGCCCCCATGCTCCACGCCATCAACCACATGCTCGACATGACCGACGCATTCGTGCGCGAGTCCACCACCTCACTCGAGTTCGCCTCCCAGGGCAAGTACTTCCGCCGAGTCCTCCCCGAAGGGCTCCAAGGCACCTTCGGCCGAGGCGCCCACGTCATCAACAACGCCACCATCCAGCTCGGAAACGAGGCCTCCCAGCTCCACGACGCCCAGCAAGAACGAGACGCACTCGTCGATGACATCCGGGGCGCCCACCAGGTCTCCCGCGTCCTCTCCGAACGCATCGAAGCCATCTCCACCATGTCCAAGATGATCGCGACCATCGCCGAGCGGACCAACCTCCTCGCGCTCAACGCCTCCATCGAAGCCGCACGAGTCGGAGACGCAGGACGAGGATTCGCCGTCGTCGCCGAAGAAGTCCGCAAGCTCGCCGACCAGTCCGCCTCCGTCACCAAAGACATCCGCGCCTCCATCGACGCCCTCGAAGACGCGTCCAACCAGACCGTCACCGCCGTCGAAGCCGTCTGGAACGTGTTCGCGGCCCAATCCTCCAACACCGACGATCCCCAGTAACTTCGACCCTCCGTCGTAGGCGCACCCCGACGCACCCAGTACCATCGCTCACATGAGCGACGAACCCACGCGCCCCATCGATCCGAGCGACGACCACACCCGTTCCCTCGACGACACCCTCCCCGACTTCGACGACCTCCCCGACCTCCCACCCGGAACCACAATCGGGCGCTACACCATCGAATCCGTCCTCGGCGCCGGGGGGATGGGCGCTGTCTACAAAGCCACCCAGCAGTCCCCACACCGAACCGTCGCCCTCAAACTCATGAAACACGGCGCCGTCTCCCCCCGCGCCCTCCGACGATTCGAACTCGAATCCGAAGTCCTCGGAAAGCTCACCCACCCCGGAATCGCCCAGATCCACGAAGCAGGCATGCACAACGGCGCACCCTTCTTCGCCATGGAATACGTCCCCGGCCAGATCCTCACCGACTACGCCCAGTCCCACAACCTCTCCACACACCAACGCCTCCAGCTCTTCGCCAAAGTCTGCAACGCCGTCCACCACGCGCACACCAAAGGCGTCATCCACCGCGACCTCAAACCACACAACATCCTCGTCACCGAACAAGGCGAACCCCCACAACCCCAACCCAAAATCCTCGACTTCGGGGTCGCCCGCGCCACCGACGCCGACGTCCAGTCCGCAACCATCCGAACCGACGTCGGCCAACTCATCGGCACCATCCCCTACATGTCCCCCGAACAAGTCGCCGCAGACCCCAGCGACATCGACACACGATCCGACGTCTACGCCCTCGGGGTCGTCCTCTACGAACTCCTCGCCGGACGGATGCCCTACGACCTCGAACGAAAGATGATCCACGAAGCCGCGCGCGTCATCCGGGAAGACGAACCCACCAGGCTCTCCTCCATCAACACCACCCTCCGAGGAGACGTCGAAACCATCGTCGCAAAGGCCCTCGAAAAAGAACGCGACCGACGATACCAATCCGCCCTCGACCTGGGCTCCGACATCCAGCGCTACCTCAACGACGAACCCATCGCCGCGCGTCCCCCCAGCACCTGGTACCAGCTCCGCAAGTTCTCCAAACGAAACAAAGCCCTCGTCACCGGAACCGCCGCCGCCTTCGCCTTCCTACTCCTCGGGCTCGTCGGAACAACCTACGGCCTCATCGAAGCCAACACCCAACGAGAACGTGTCGAACAAGCCAACACCACCCTCAGAGCCCAGAACAACAACGCCCGAAACGCCATCGAAGAACTCCTCGTCGTCTCCGGCGTCTTCGACCAATACAACCTCGCCCCCGGCCAAACCACCAGCGCCTTCATCGAATCCGAAGACGAATCCACCCCCAACCACTACTTCACCCTCCGAGGCGCCGACGACGGCTCCATCATCATCGACCCCGACGAATCCCACCAATCCAACACCCGCATCAACGACACCTTCGCCGCCGCCCTCCCAGCCCTCGCCCTCGAATACACCAAACAAGCCCTCGACCGAGAACGTACCAAGACTGAGTCGCTCCAGTCGATGGTCGATTACCAATCATCACAGATCGAAGAGATCGAGCCGTACTCCCTCGGTAGTTATCTTCAAACAATGCTGGGTGATCAGGCTGACAGAATAGCAAATTCGATACCGGTTGTAAGTAGGGCTGATGTCTGTGTGGTGCTAGAAGGGGTGCGGTGTCATGAGATCGCTTCCAGCTGGATACGGGATAGAATTTTTGCAAAATCATATATGGATATAGAGCGGGACTATCAAGGCCAGCCGCTTGTTCAGGCGTCGTTGTTTCAGGCGTTAGCTACATCAGCACGGAATATCGGAGAGTTTGAGTTCGCATTTGTTGTACAAACTACCGCACTTGATTTGCGAAGGATGGTGTTGGGTTTTGATCATCCAGACACAGCCTATTCGATGGTTCAGATGGGCACTGTTCATCGGGCAGAAGGGAGATTGTCTGAAGCGGAGGTATACTATAAGGGCGCTTTAAAGAACTACAGAGAGTGCTTTGGCAATGATCACAGTAGGACACTGAGTTTGATAAATAGTATAGGTGTAGTTCTGGCATTCCAGGGCAAGTTTGCTGAGGCAGAGAGATATAGTCTCGAGGCACTCCAAGGCAGGCGGAGCAAGCTCGGCGACTTTGATCAGAGAACTGTTGCGAGTTTTGAAGACGTGATATCCCTGTATAAACGCATGCACACCGCCGACCCCACCGCCAACCACGACCAAACCGCCGCCGACTACCAAGCCCAGCTCGACCAAATCCTCGCCAACCAAGCCGAACCCCAACCCGAAGACTAATCACCCGAACAACATCCCCTGATCCCCCTCCACCGACTCCTCGATCAGCCCCGGGTCATCGTGCACCACCGAGCTCACCCGCGACCCCACCCGGATCCCCGACACCACCCCCTCCACCGGATCCGCGTTCAAAAGCACATCGATCTCCCGATCCGGCGCTTCCCGATCAAACCAAAGCTCGATCGCCTCCCGCTCCAGAATCAGCGGCATCCGATCGTGCACCGTCCCCACAAACGAGTCCGGGCGCTTCGTGATAATCGCGAACGAATCCAGCTCGCTCCCGTCCGACCCCACCCACGTATCGCACACCCCCCCGAGCATCATCGGATCCCCATCCGCGCGACTCAGAAACCAAGGCCGCTTCCGCTTCTCCCCGACCACCCCCTGCCACTCATAGAACCCCAATACCGGGACCACACACCGACGGGACCGAACCAGATTCCGGAACGAAGCCTTCTCCCGGATCGTCTCGCTCCGCGCATTGAACATCAGAGGACCATCCTCAGACCCCTTGCTCCAGCTCGGCACCAACCCGAACCGAGCCCCCGATCCGCGCCTAGGCCTTTCCCCCGGCCCCTCACCCCCCTCGACCACCACCGCCGCCTGCGTCGGAGCCACGTTGTACGACCCCCGGAACGGGTCCGACCCCACCCGGATCATCGCGCGCAGAATCGTCTCGACCCGATCGAGCCCCTGATCGTCGAACACCTGAGCAAACCGACCACACATATCTCCACCCTATTCCCAACCCGAGCCCCGGACAGGGGATCCGTCATCCCCACCCCGTGCTAAACTGCTCGTTCCATGCCCGAAATGCCCAAATCAACCGACGCGCAAACCGCCATCCGCTACGACGACACCCTCGCCGAAGCCATCGAAATCAAATGGCAAACCTACTGGCAAGAACACAACACCAACAAGGTCCCCAACCCCGGCGAACCGGGCTTCGACCCCTCCAAACCCAAGTTCTATGCACTCGACATGTTCCCCTACCCCTCCGGGTCCGGGCTCCACGTCGGACACCCCGAGGGCTACACCGCCACCGACATCATCTCCCGCTACAAAAAGATGAAGGGCTTCAACGTCCTCCACCCCATGGGCTGGGACGCCTTCGGCCTCCCCGCCGAGCAATACGCCATCAAAACCGGCGTCCACCCCGAAGTCACCACCAAACAATCCATCTCCAACTTCCGCCGACAGCTCATCCGCTTCGGATTCTGCTACGACTGGTCCCGCGAGTTCGGAACCATCGACACAGACTACTACAAATGGACCCAGTGGATCTTCCTCCAGATCTACAACGCCTGGTTCGACCCCGACCAAAACCGCGCACGACCCATCGACGAACTCATCGCCGAGTTCGAAGCCGGATCCCGAAAGGTCAAACTCAACCCCAACGCCGTCGAATACGTCGGCGCCGGCGACCTCCCCGACGGCACCGACGCCGGCGCCTGGTCCACCCTCGACCGGGAAACCCGCAAAGCCATCGTCGACTCCTACCGACTCGCCTACCTCGCCGAACAAACCGTCAACTGGTGCCCCAAGCTCGGAACCGCACTCGCCAACGAAGAAGTCATCGACGGCCGCTCCGAACGCGGGTCCTACCCCGTCTTCCGCAAACCCCTCCGCCAGTGGATGTTCCGCATCACCGCCTTCGCCGACCGACTCCTCGAAGGACTCAACGACCTCGACTGGCCCTCCTCCACCAAAACCCAACAGTCCGAATGGATCGGACGATCCGTCGGCGCCGAAATCGACTTCCCCATCCTCGCCCCCTCCGGAAACCCCATGGGCGAAGCCCTCCGTGTCTTCACCACGCGCCCCGACACCATCTTCGGCGCCACCTACATGGTCGTCGCACCCGAACACCCCCTCGTAGACCTCGCCGAAGACTTCGCCCCACCCGAACTCGACATCAAGCGACTCCGCAACTACGTCGAATGGGCCCGAAACCGCACCGACATCGAACGACAGGAAAACAAAGAAAAGTCCGGCGTCTTCCTCGGACTCCACGTCAACAACCCCGCCACAGGCAAACCCATCCCCGTCTACACCGCCGACTACGTCCTCATGGGCTACGGCACCGGCGCCATCATGGCCGTCCCCGGACAAGACCAACGAGACTGGGACTTCGCCAAAGCACAAGACCTCCCCATCGTCCGCACCGTCCAACCACCCGAAGACTTCGAAGGCGAGGCCTACACCGGCCAAGGACCCGCCATCAACTCCCACTTCCTCGACGGCCTCGACATCAAACAAGCCAAAGCCACCATGATCGAATGGCTCCGAGCACACAAGTTCGGCGCACCCAAGGTCAACTACAAACTCCGCGACTGGCTCTTCTCCCGTCAACGCTACTGGGGCGAGCCCTTCCCCATCGTCTTCGACGACTGGGGCAATCACCACCCCGTCTCCGAAGACACCCTCCCCGTCACCCTCCCCCCCCTCGCCGACTACGCGCCCGAAGAATCAAGCGACCCCCAACCGCTCCTCGCCAAAGCCAAAGACTGGGTCCAGACCACCGCAGGAGAAGCCGGGGTCGAGGGCTTCGATCCCGACAAACCCATGCGCCGCGAAACCAACACCATGCCGGGCTGGGCGGGCTCCTGCTGGTACTACCTCCGCTACATCGACCCCAAAAACGAAGACCGCTTCATCTCCAAAGAAGCCGAGCAATACTGGCTCGGTGAAAACGCCGTCGATCTCTACATCGGAGGCGCCGAACACGCCGTCCTCCACCTCCTCTACGCCCGCTTCTGGCACATGTGCCTCCACGACCTCGGACACCTCACCTCCCCCGAGCCCTTCCGCAAACTCTTCCACCAGGGACTCATCACCTCCTTCGCCTACCAACGAGGAGACAAAACCCTCGTCCCCGTTGATATGGTCGAGGAACGATCCGAAGGCCACTACGTCGAGATCGAAACCGGCGCCCCCGTCTCCCAGATCACCGCCAAGATGTCCAAGTCCCTCAAAAACGTCGTCAACCCCGACGACGTCATCGCCGACTACGGCGCAGACACCTTCCGCCTCTACGAAATGTACATGGGCCCCCTCGAAGCCTCCAAGCCCTGGAACACCCGAGACATCATCGGGCTTCACCGACTCCTCCAGAAGATCTGGCGCCTGTGCATCACCGAACAAGGCGACTTCATCACCACCGATACCCCCGACGAGACCACCGAGAAACAACTCCACCGCCTCATCCACAAGGCCGGGGAAGACATCGAGCGTCTCTCCTTCAACACCGCCATCGCCGCCATCTTCGAGTTCGTCAACCTCGCCAAAAAGCTCACCGAAGACCAGGCCGACCGATTCATCCGAGTCCTCGCCCCCTTCACCCCCCACCTCGCCGAAGAACTCTGGGAGAAACTCGGCCGCGCCCCAAGCGTCACCACCCAGCCCTGGCCCGACTTCGACGAATCCAAACTCACCGACGACGAGATCGAGATCCCCATCCAGGTCATGGGCAAACTCCGCTCCACCATCATGCTCCCCAAAGACTCGGACAACAAAGCGATGGAAGAAGCCGCCCTGAACGACGACAAAATCGTCAAGTTCCTCGAAGGCAAAACCGTCCGCAAAGTCATCGTCGTCCCGGGTCGCTTGGTCAATATCGTCGCCAACTAACCCAACCGCCAACTGCCAACACCCCTCTCCTCCCCCGGGCTTCGTGGGGGGCGGGGGAGGTGGACCGCCGAAGGCGGGACGGAGGGGGAGTGCTCCGGGTGCCCTGCTTTGCCTCGAAGAGCAAAGCAGGAACCAGCGGCGCCCAATGTCCTCTCTTCCCCCCTCTCCCCCGGGGAGAGGCCCGGGGTGAGGGCTCTCCCCCCTTGCCATCCTCCTCTTGACATCTCTGTCTTCTGCCTTCTCTGCGCCCTCAGCGCTCTCTGCCACCTCCGCGTACCTGCCTTCCCAACACCCCCGAACTACAGTCCCCCATGACCACCCAAAACGACACCTACACCTCCCCCCTCGCCACCCGAAACGCATCCCCCGAGATGTGCACAATCTGGTCACCACGACACAAGTTCACCACCTGGCGCAAAATCTGGCTCGCCGTCGCCACCGCCCAAAAACAATGCGGCCTCGACATCTCCGACGAACAACTCGCCGAAATGCGCGCCAACATCGAAGTCACCGACGACGACCTCGAACTCGCCGCCAAATACGAACGAGAACTCCGACACGACGTCATGGCCCACGTCCACGCATGGGGCGACAAATGCCCCAATGCAAGGCCCATCATCCACCTCGGATGCACCAGCCAAGACGTCGTCTGCAACGCCGACCTCATGATCCAGTTCCAAGCGATCAAACTCACCAACGCAAAGATCGCAAGAGCCACCCTCTCCCTCGCAGACTCCGCCGTCCGAACCAAGCGCATCCCCACCCTCGGCTTCACCCACTACCAAACCGCGCAGCCCACCACCGTCGGCCGCCGCATCGCCGGATGGGCAAACGATCTCTACCTCAACACCCCCTCCAACCGTGACGAATACCTGGGCACCATGTTCCGACTCCGAGGCTTCGGAGGCGCAACCGGAACCCAAGCCTCCTTCTACAACCTCTTCGAGAACAACAGCGACCGGGTCGATCGGTTCGAGATTCGTGCAGTGACTTCACTCCTCGTCGAGCTCGGTGTGCTCGAAGACCAAGAGGCCGCGCAAGCAGTGGCGGACATCCGCAAGACCTGGATGTTCAGCCTCATGGGCCAAACCTACCCCCGATCACACGACGCAGCCCTCCTCGCATCCCTCGCAACAGTCGCTTCCGTCCTCCACAAAACCGCAACCGACATCCGACTCCTCTCCAACCGCAAAGAACTCGACGAACCCTTCGGCAAAAACCAAATCGGCTCCTCCGCCATGCCCTACAAACGCAACCCCATGAAGTGCGAACGCATCTGCGGCCTCTCCCGCTTCGTCATGAACCTCGTCGGGAACGCCTACGACACCGCCGCCACCCAATGGCTCGAACGCACCCTCGACGACTCCTCCAACCGACGACTCTCCCTCCCCGAATCCTTCCTCGCCCTCGACGGCGCCCTCGACCTCATGCACCAGGTCGCCTCAGGACTCGTCGTCAACGAAGCCATGGTCCGCAAGAACCTGATGGACGAACTCCCCTTCCTCGCTACCGAAAACATCCTCATGGAAGCCGTCAAAGCCGGAGGCGACCGACAAGACCTCCACGAGAAAATCCGAGTCCACGCGCAAGCCGCAGGACACCGCGTCAAACAAGAAGGACTCGACAACGACCTCATCGAACGCTTGAAGTCCGACGAGTCCTTCGCCACCGTCCACCACCTCCTCACCCCCGAAGCCCTCCTCGACCCCATGCAATACGTCGGGCGCAGCGTCGAACAAACCGAACGCTTCATCGCCGACGTCGTCGCACCCCTCCGAGAGAACTACGCCCGCGACCTCGCATCCCTCGGCTCCTCCGACCGAGGCGTCTAACCCCTTCTCTCCTCCCCCGGGCCTCCGGGGGAGGTGTCATGCGCAGCGTGACGGAGGGGGAATGCTTTGGGTGCCCTGCTTTACCCCGAAGGGTAAAGCAGGTTGACACAGGGCTCCGATGCCTTCTCTCCCTCCCCCTCCCTCGGGGAGAGGGCCGGGGTGAGGGCTCCACTGTCTTGCCTTCGCTTCTCCCCACCCCCGACCACCCCCCGGGCCCGATATCTTCCCTCAACTCTTCGCGCCCTTCGCGTTCAATGACCCCTGCCTTCTCTGCGCCCTCTGCGTGAACTCTGCGACCTCTGCGTTCCTGCCTTCACTCCTCTTCATCCGATTCAATCTCCCCATTCGCAAGCGCCACCACCCAAGGCGTCCACAACGTGATAAACGCGATCGCGAACAACAGAAACCCGATCGCAAACTCACCCACCCCACACGCCGCCCCAATCGCCGCCACCACCCAGATACTCGCCGCCGTCGTCAAGCCCTTGATCGTGCGCTTCGAGTGCAGAATCGCGCCCGCGCCCAAGAACCCCACCCCCGAAATGATGTACGACACCACGCGCGTCGGATCCCCCCGGACGATCGCCGGGTCCCCCCCATCCGCAATCAACTGCTGACCCATCATCGCAAAAGCCGCCGCACCCGTCCCGATCAGAATCATCGTCCTGATATCCGCCGGCTTATCCGACCGCCCCCGCTCCCACCCCAGCAACCCCCCGAAGATCGCCGCAAGCACCAACCGCGCCATCGCCGCCGTCCGGAACGGATCCCCGGGCTCCCACGCGCCCAACCGAACCACCGCTCCCAACACCTCACCAATCCCACCGATCACAAACAGGTCTGCCATCACCTGATTATAAAGGAAGTGTTAAGAAGCTGCCCTAAAATCCCCCTCATGCTCCAAAAACAAGGATCACCCGCCAAGGTCACGGCCCCCGATCCCCATCGGGAAACACCTCGCCCTTCAAAGTCGTCACCCCGATCAGCACCACCAGCGTCAATCCCAGCAGCACAAACGCCAACCGATACAGCCCGAACCCACACGCGATCCCCAAACTCGCCGCCACCCAGATACTCGCCGCCGTCGTCAAGCCATGCACCTTCCCACCCGACTGGATGATCGCCCCAGCCCCAAGAAACCCGATCCCACCCACGATCCCCGAGATCACACGAAGCGGATCGAGTTGTACCCCGTCCACCGACATCGCCGCAGCAAGTTCCACCCCAGCAAGCACCACCCCCGCGCTCCCCAAAGACACCAACGCCATCGTCCTCAGACCCGCCGCCTTGTGCTTCGTCTCCCGATCCCACCCGATCGACAACCCCATCACCAGCGCAAGCGCCGCGCGCGACAACAGCTCAACCATCGTCAACTCTTCGATCATCGATCACTCTACGCGCGATCCCACACCCCGAGCCGCGCCAGCCCTGCTCAGTTCATCGAACTCGTCGGCCGTGTCCGCTTCGAAGCATGAACCACCCGCGACCACTCGTCCTCGCTGAACTGATGCACCCCGTGCTCCGAAGCAAGCAAAACCAGCTCCGCCCTCGAATGGGTCCCCAGCTTCTGATGGATCGAGTTGATGTGGTTCTCCACCGTCTTGGGAGAACGATGCAAACGCTCCGCGATCGCCGCCGTCGTCTCGCCCTGCGCCACCTGGTACAGCACCTCGAGCTCGCGCGTCGTCAACGCCGCAAACCGCACAAAGTGAGGCGTAGGCAACAGCGTAAACGACCCCGTCCGCCCCATATTCGACATCTGCTTCGCGTCCGAAATGACCGCAAACGTCCCCTTGTGCCCGAACGACCCCGGGTCCAACGGAAACACCGTCACCAGCATCCGCGAATCCACACTCAACATCGTGTGGTGCACCACCTCGTCCCGCTCGATCACCCTCCGGAGCATCCCCTCACGCTCCTGCGCCGCCTCCGGCCCCACCCGCTCCGTCAAACGCGTCCCCAGCACCTCCCCAGGATCCTCCACCCCCTCGAACAACCCCGAGACCGAATGAGACGTCCACACCACACGCAACGACTCATCACGAGCCAGGCACACCAGCCCGGGGATCGAATCGAAGAGATCGAGATCGTCGCGTCGGATACGCCGCGCCGTCGAGTCAGTCATGTCGGGGGTTCCACTAAACATATCTGAGACGCACAAACACGAAAGTGCGCGTGGCATGAATATAGAGACATCACCCTTCAACCGGGTGGTCTTCCAAAGACTCCCCCTCCCTTTGAGTATATTCCCCCGAAAAAAACTACGATTTCGCCCCTTTCACCCACCGTTTGTGCACGAATTATCAACAGCGTTGGCCACTGTTGGCCAACATGTTCGTAAATCGTTCGTGGAATGAGCAATTTTCCGATCAAAAACCAATCAAAGCCGCAGCCCGATCACGGACACCCCGACCCAAACAACGACAAAAACTCGCTCATATCGAAGAAATCCAGCTCCCCATCCGCCGTGAAGTCCGCGCACACATCCCCCGACCCAAACGCCGACAGAAACGCGCTCACATCAAAGAAGTCCAGCGCCCCATCCCCACTCAGATCCGCGACACAGTCCCCCGCGCTCACCGCACGGATCATCCATGCCCCCACAAACGCAGAATCCGCCATCCGCAGAATGAACTTCGAGTTCCCGATGTCGTCCAAGCGGGACTCCGGGTTGTACACCAACCAACTCTGCGTCCCAGCAGTGGGGGACTGAGGATCCATCCGAGCCGGGTTCGCCCGTTCCAGCACATCCATCTCCACCGCCACGAAAAACACCCCCGAAACCTCCGAAGGGCTCACCGCAAACTCCAGAAACTCGTTCGGAGCCCCATCCACCCATTCCCCCGTCCCCGTCCCCACCAGCACCGCGTCCGACAGATCAAAGTCATCCGTCGGATCGTTCAGCACCGCAACCGTCACCCCCGTCGGCCCGGGAACCCCGTCGTTGTTCTCGATATCCCCGAACGACACCCGCACCACCCGGATCGTGTCCCCACCCTCCGGCGCCTCAAAAGCATTGATCCACGTCATCCGCGCATCAAAGCTCGAAGGCCCAATATTGAAGTTCCCCGCCCCGTCATCGATCGAATACTCCGCCCCCGGAGATCCCAACGCCGAACCCGACAAAAGACCAACCACCAACGACGCGCACACCAATCCAAAGCTCCGCATACCCGATCTCCTCTTCATCGTCGCAAACCACGCCCGCACAATTTCAACGCACCACGGACACGACCCCTCAACCACACCATAGGATGACGACCCGCACGAACCGTCAAGGAAAACGTGCGGATCGAGTAGAACACCAACGCGACCCCCAGAATGAAGGGTCGCCCTCACGAACAAAGCCGCCCCAACCCGCGGCCCCAACGACCTCCCGGAGACCATCATGGCCGCACGCACCGGAGCAAGCATCGGCGTCGCCGTCACCATCACCATCCTCGGCGCCCTCTCCCTCGCCTTCTTCGTGACCACCATGGTGTTCTACGGCCAAGCCCAACGCGCCAAGAACGACCTCACCGAAGCACAAGAGTCCTACGACGACTTCATCTCCTCCTCACAGCGCGAACAAGCAGCCATCCGCGCCATCCTCGACGAAGCGCGCCAAAACCGCCAAACCGTCGTCGAGTACCTCGCCGCAAACCGCTCCGAACTCATCGGAAACATCACCGGCGACGACTCCACCTCCATGACCGAATACCGCGACCGCCTCGCACGCTTCGACGACGCAAACGAAGGCGCCCTCTTCGACCTCCTCTCACGCAAAAACGACCGCATCGCCTCACTCAACGAACAACTCACCGAAGCCGAAAGCGCACGCCAAGCCGCCCAGGACTTCGCCCAAGCCGAAGCCGAGCGCGTCGCCGCCATCGAAGCCTCCTTCAACGAAACCGCCGGGCGCATGCAAGCCAACATGGACGACTACGCGACCCGCGTCTCCTACGTGGACGGCACCATCGACAACGTCGAAGAGAAACTCAACAACCGCATCGACGAAGTCCGCGCCGACTCGGGCTCCGAAGTCGATCGCCTCCAGAACCTCCTCGACCAGACCGTCCGGGACAACAACCTCCTCCGCGACCAGCTCGCCGCCCTCCGCGGCCAAGGCAAGTCCGACCGCCTCCTCCCCCTCAACGAAGCCGAACTCGTGGACGGCGCCATCGACCAGGTCATCTCCGAGAACGACGAAGTCCTCATCTCCATCGGCCGCAAAGACAAAGCCGTCCTGGGCATGACCTTCGCCGTCTACTCCACTGCAACCGACATCGGGGTCGAAAACGCCGAAGGCGACTACGCCCCCGGCAAAGCCGTCATCGAAATCGTCAACGTCCAGGACGACTTCTCCCGCGCCCGCATCATCACCCAGTCCCAGGGCAACCCCATCATCCGTGGCGACATCATCGCCAACGCCGTCTACGACCCCAAGAAAACCTACAAGTTCGTCGTGGACGGGCTCTTCGACATCGACGGCGACGGCATCGCCCGCCGCCACGAAACCGACGACCTCGCAGCCCTCATCGAACAATGGGGCGGCACCGTCGAAGACGAAGTCGTCGGTGACATCGACTTCATCGTCCTGGGTGAAAAGCCGACCCTCCCCCCCCCTCCCGGCCCCGGCGCCCCCGTCGCCGCCATCCAGGAGTACGTCCGTCTCCAGCGCGAAATCCAACGCTACGACGAGCTCCTCGTCCGCGCCGAAGACGCCTCCATCCCCCTCCTGAACGCAAACCGCCTCCAAACCCTCATCGGCGACTTCCCCAACTAACCCGCGCACCCAAGAGCAAGAGCCCATGGCCCGCGACCCACGCGCACAGCTCACGCTCACCCAGCGCGCCCTCATCCAACCCCTGACCTACGCCGCACTGCGCACCGCGCTCACCCCGGCGCACGTCTTCCCCCTCCCCACCGTCCTCTCCGGAGCACGAAAGCTGGGCCGCGCCTTCGGTGCATCCAAACCCAACAAGAAGCGCGTCCTCAAAGCCATGGAGCGACTCGAACTCGCGCTCCCCCACCTCGAAACCAACGACCAGCGACGAGAACTCGTCCTCAAGTCCTACGAACACCTCGCCATGCTCGCCTGCGAGCTCGCCGTCGTCCCAAGACTCCTCTCCGAAGACGCATGGACCGACTACATCGAGCTCGGCCCCCTCGAGCCCACCATGCGCCTCCTCCTCTCCGACCGACCCTCCCTCCTCCTCACCGCCCACTGCGGCAACTGGGAAGTCGTCGGATACACCATGGCCCTCCTCGGATTCCAAGCCCACGCCGTCTATAGACCCCTCGACCTCCGCCCCGCAGACGACTGGGTCCGCCAAACCCGAGCCCGAAGAGGCCTCGAGCTCCTCGATAAGTTCGGCGCCATGAACAAAATGCCCGAGCTCATGCGCCAAGGCAAAGCCGTCGCATTCGTCGCCGACCAAAACGCCGGAGACCGAGGACTCCAGGTCCCCTTCTTCGGCCGCCTCGCCTCAAGCTACAAATCCATCGGCCTCACCGCCCTCCAGTTCAACGCCAACATCATCGTCGGCACCGCCCGCCGCATGCCCATCGAACCGGGCACCTCCAAACCCATGCACTACCGCATCGAAGTCCTGGATGCGTACACCCCCGAAGACTGGAACGCCCAGCCCGACCCCCTTTTCTACATCACAGCGAGGTATCGCCGCGCCATCGAGCAGATGGTCCGAAACGCACCGGAACAGTACCTCTGGATGCACCGAATCTGGAAGAGCCGACCAAGGCACGAGCGACTCGATAAGCCGTTCCCCGAGCCGCTCAAAGACAAACTCCGCCAACTCCCCTGGATGACCGACGAAGAACTCGCCAAAATCATCGATCAATCCGACCGAGACCGCGCCTACCTCAAAAAGCACAACCTCACCCAGCTCAAATAGGTACACCACCACGACACCTACCCACCCAACCAGCCAGCACAGGACCCCCCCGACATGAGCACCGCCGACGACACCCACCACGACCCCCACGACGAACAAGCCCCCATCGACACCGACTTCGACGAAGGCCGCCTCCTCGACGTCCGAGTCCTCATCGTGGACGACGAACGAGACATCCGAGAAGCCATCGACGCCGCCTTCCAATCCGAAGGCGCCCTCACCCTCACCGCCGGCGACGGCGACGAAGCCGTCCGGATCTGCCAACAAGACCCACCCGACATCGTCATCCTCGACATGATGCTCCCCAAACGCTCGGGCTTCCTCGCGCTCGAAAAGATCAAGGGCAACCCCGACTCCCCCATCGTCATCATGGTCACCGCCAACGAAGGCAAACGACACCAGGCCTACGGCGAATCCCTGGGTGTAGACGCCTACATGCAAAAACCCGTCCCCCTCGCCCTCCTCCTCGATAAAGCCGTCGAACTCATCGACGAACGAGACGACGAACTGGGCTTCCTCGACGACGACGACTAATCACCCAACCACCATACACGCTGGGTGCCCTGCTTTACCCCGAAGGGTAAAGCAGGAAGACACTCGCCCCCAATGTCTTCATGTCTTCTCTTCCTCCCTCTCCCGTCGCCGACGGGAGAGGGCCGGGGTGAAGGCTCCCCTATCTCGCCTTCTCACCTCCCCACCCTCGTCCACCACACACGCTCGCTGTCTTCCCCCATCTTCGCGCCCTTCGCGATCTTCGCGTTCAATGTCTTCCTGTCTTCTCTGCGTCCTCAGCGCTCTCTGCCACCTCTGCGTACCCCTCCCCCCCAATCCCCCCTAAACTCCCCCCGTCATGGCCAAACGCAAAAAGCGCATCCTCGTCCTCACCAAACCCAAAAACCCCGACGACCCCTTCGCCGGCGCAGACCCCCTCGGAACCCCCCGAGACTTCGAAGCCGCATGCGCACGCTTCAACACCAGACCCGACGGCACCACCCTCAAACGCCTCGGCACCATGATCCTCCACGGCCCGGGCTTCACCGTCGAATACGCCCAAGGACACGACACCCTCAACCAAGCCATGGTCGTCGTCCTCGACACCGACTTCGCCTGGCCCGTCCTCTCCAAACTCTGCAAATCCATGGGCTGGAAAATGCAAGACACCGACTCCGGCCAATACTTCGGCTGACCCCGCACTCCTGAGCGATCGTACTTGCTCGGTATGGTTGACGACCCAAAAGCAAATAAGTTCAGAAAGCCCTTCAGAACGGCCGTGTGTGTCGCTGTTGTTGTGTGCGTAGCACTTTCGCTCTTTCTTGCTCGTCGATACGCGCAATCCAGATCGATCGAGATCACTCTCGATAAAGCCAGTATGAAGTCGCTGATCGACACCGATTTCGGCTTCATGGGTGTTGATACTGACAAGATCCGGATTGAGCCGGGTGATGTGGTTGATGTCGTGTACATCAAGGGCAACGTCATCGACTCGTTCATGCTGCTTATAAAAATCGGAGTCCAACCAAGCTTTGATCCTCTCGAATCGTTCGACTATGAACCAAAATCCGGCAACGCGACAATCGTCCTGCGCGAAGCGCTGGAGTCACCTTTTTGCCCCGCATGGGTGTCCAGAACGGCAACGAGTTCAAAGATCTACATCGCGCGGCAAACACCGATATGCGCCGCCGGACATGCGATGGTCAATGCGAAAGAACAAACACTCTGTCTTGCGATCATCTCTGACTCCGACTTGAATCTCAGCACCGAGTTGAACTCTGTCTTGCGAGCTCACGAACCCCAGGTTGATGATCCATTTCAGTTCCAGGGATCAGAGATCCGGTACTGGTACAAGTTCCACATCACGATCCTTGATGAAGCTGATTGAAGGGTGCCCCGCTTTGACCCGGAGGGCAATGCAGGAACCAGTCGCGCCCAAAGTCTTGTCTTCCTCCGGCCTCCCCCCCCCCAGGCTCCGAAGGAGCCAAGGCCCTTTGCCACGGGCAACGCGCCAGCGTTGCCCGTGGATACACAGCCTCCACATCCCCATCGCCCCGGAGGGGCGCAGGACAATCCCAACCCACCACACACGCTCGCTGTCTTCCCCCATCTTCGAGCCCTTCGCGATCTTCGCGTTCAATGTCTTCCTGACTTCTCCGCGTCCTCCGCGTGATCTCCGCACCCTCCGCGTACCTCACCTCCCCCCACCCCCCTACAATCCCCCATGCCCGTCTACGTCTACGAATACCTCGACCCCCAAGGTGAAGGCACCGGCCAAACCTTCGAACTCATCCAATCCATGAGCGAAGACGCCCTCACCGAGCACGAAGGCAAACCCGTCAAAAGGGTCATCCAGCCCCCCAACATCGCCGGCCACTGGTCCGACATCAAATCCAAATCCATGCTCTCCAACGAGAACCTCGACCGACTCGGCTTCACCAAATACGAAAAACGCGGCGACGGCTACATGGAACGCACCGCAGGCAAAGAAGGCCCAAAGTCCATCTCCCTCGACGACTAAGCCGCGAGTCAATCAACAAGCACGATTCCGCCCCGCACCCTCCCCCGCGTGCGGGGGAGGTGTCACGCGCAGCGTGACGGAGGGGGATCTTTCTCTTTCCGTTCATCCATTCAGGTGATCACCGAAACAGACCCGTACGCAACCCCCGACTTCCGATCAACATCCGCAACCCCAAACACCCCCATCCAATGCTCCAACTGAGCCGGAGCAAACTCACTTCCATCCGAGGCCCCGATCTCGAGCAACACCGTGCGTCCCGCTCCGCGCGGGAATCCGATCTCGCACCAAAGACACTCCGCTTCAGACTCCGATCGCACCGACAAACTCCACTTCGAAGCATCGATCACCTTCGTGCGCGTCATCACCAGCCGAACGTCACACGAGTCCAACTCGACTTGCCGCCGACCTTTCGAGACGATCGTGTGCGCGCCATCGCTCGTGAAGATCCGGATCGGAGCACGGTCCATCAGGCTGTTCAGCACAAACAAGACCAAGAGCACGAAGATCGACAGCCCAAGCATGACCAATGGAAGCAAAGGGTCACCGGGCGAGCGAACAAGCAAGACTATCGATACAGCAAACATGACAGCAAAGACCGAGGCCCAGACTTTCAAGAGCGCCGAGCCGACCGTCGTCGTCTCTCGATACAGAGTTCCCGGCTTCAACACCGGGAAACCACCTCGCACTTCATAGACACTCAATCCATTCCCTCCGTACTCGGTGCCATGACTAAACCCCGCTCCCCGTCTTCCCCCTCCGAGCCTCCATCCAATCCTCACTCCGAAAGCACATCAATTCCAAGACGCTGCTGAATCTCCACGACAAAGTCTCGACCCTCGTCATCACTGTTCGTCGCCCACTCGTAGAACTCTCGAGCCTGATCCTGCTCAAGCCCCCATTCTGATCGGCTCCCGCTGTCACGAAACACGATGAGTGTGTCACGCACCGAAGACGAAACGACGAACTCCGACCCTCCCACGGTGAATACCGATCGATCGATATCGGCACTGATCGAGCCCGACCAACCACGATGCTCGGGTTCGGAACTCCGAACTATCAGGACAAGCACGTTGAACAGATAGTCAGCGTGCAACTCTTGTCTCCCATCATCACCAACAACCACAGGCGGATCCGCCCAGAATGCAAAGAGACCTCTGGTACCCGCCGGAGATTTCACGTTGTGAAACATCGGGCGTGCCGGGAAGAAGATCAGTTTCGATCCCCCGCCCACAACAATGATGCCCAGGACCACATACACCAACAACTTCCGCAACCCCACCTGCTTCATCACTCATAGCTCCGTTCGTTTCGTATAGGTGATGCTATTCACCCGGTGCCATGGTCCTGCGCAGCAGGCCCAAGACCAAACCCGGCGCCCCATCTTTCCCCTTCGAGCCCTTCGCGATCTTCGCGTTCCCCATGTCTTCTGCTTCTCTGCGCCCTCCGCGCTCTCTGCCCCCTCTGCGTACCACCCCTCACCCCAACCGATCCACAACCCCCCGAGCCAACGCCTCAACATCACCCTCCCGCGCCATGTCGATCCACACCGACCCCGACCGCACCCGGAACCGTTTCAACCACGTCCGCTGGTTCTTCGCGAACCGGCGCGTCTCGATCTTCACGCGCTCGATCGCATCCCCGAGCGAGCAGCGCCCCTCGAAGTGCTCGATCACCTGTTTGTACCCGATCCCCTGCCGCGCCTGATCCCCCAGCGCCCCCGAATCCCACAGCCCGCGCACCTCATCGACGAGCCCCTCCGACACCATCTGTTTCACCCGCGCGTTGATGCGCGGATTGATCGCCTCCGCCTCCCAGTGCAAACCGACGAGCCGCGCCCCGGGGCGCGCATGGTCCACCGAATCCCACTGGCGCTGGAGCTCGCTGATCGGCACCCCACCCGCGCGGAACACGCTCAGCGCGCGCACCGTGCGGCGGACATCCGCGCCGTCGATTCGCGCAAACGCCTCCGGATCAACCCGCTCGAGCTCCGCGCGCCGATCCAACTGATCCATCGCGCGGATCTCGTCCACGACCGAAGCCTCGGGCTCCGGCGCATCGAACATCCCGTCCAGGAATGTCTGCACATACAGGTTCGTCCCCCCGACCACGATCGGGACCACCCCCCGCGCGTGCAGATCACCCACCACCGCATCAGCCCGCGCGAGCCAGTCCTTCACCGTGAACCGCTCCCTCGGATCCACGATATCAATCAGATGATGCTCGGCCTGAGCCCGCTCCTCAGGAGTCGCTTTCGCCGTCCCGATGTCCATCCCCACATAGATCTGAAACGCATCCGCGCTCACGATCTGCGCCCGGACCCCCGTCCGCCGTTCATACTCCCGAGCGAGCGCGAGCGACAACGCCGTCTTCCCACCCCCCGTGGGACCCACAATGACCGGATAGTTCGGAATCGACATCACGGAACGATCGTAGAACCCAAGCCCGAGGGCTCAGCCCCTTCGCGCCATCGGGAGGAGCCCCATCAGGGTCAGCACCGCGCCGCCGGCCACCACCCACAACCGAGTCCGACGATCCAAAACCAACCGCTCGAGCCGGGTCCGCTCCGGGTTGTACCGGGGACGCGCGATGGGCTTGGGCTCGAGCAGCTCGAAGAGCATCGGATCGCGCAGTTCGCCGGGGGCGACGAGGGATTGGGATCCCGTGGGGATCAAACCCAGATTCGCGTGGGCGAGGCGCAGGATCGTGTCGGGCTCGGCGTGTTCGAGGGCCTCGATCATCTCCGCGTAGCGCGCGTTCCGGGCGGCGTGTTCCTGCTGGGCGATGAGCGCCAACTCCCGCTGGTGGCGCATGATGCGCAGATCCTCCCGGACGGGGAGCACGAAGGCGCTCACCAACAGCGCGAGCCCGGCCAGGAAGCAGCACCAGCGCGCGACTTCGGAGGCGAAGCGGTCCCCACCCGAAACCGAGGTTTCCCCCTCGGATCCGATGGGCGCGGGATGATCGGACGAATGTTCCACGTGGAACACCATCGACCACTTCGTGCGCGTGCCTGCAGGAAGTCGGCGCGGGATTCTGGACCCCGATCCGGGGAGGATTCGGCCGGGATTGCCGGGGAATGGTTTAGGTGGTTCGGTCGGGGTCTGGTAGTATCGGGATCGCACAAAGGAGGGCCGTGCTATGGGTGGTCGAACGATCGGGGTCGGGGTTCTGGTGTCGGTGCTCGGATCGTCGGGGGCGATGGGGCAGGCGTTCCCGGCCGTGCGTGTCGGGGAGGCGGTGTACCGGGATGATCCGGGCTCGGGGCTGGATCCGTTTGACACCTTCGGCGTTTTTCCCCCGATCGCGCAGGGCGGGGATGTGGATGGGGACGGAATCGATGATGTGGTGGTGCTGACCCGGGATTCGTTCGCTGGGTATCTGTACTTGTATCGTGGGCTCGTTGGGGGCGGGTTTGAAGCGCCCGTGTTCTTATCTACGTTCAGTTCGGTCGTTGATATTTTGCTGAGCGATGTGGATGGGGACGGGGCGGCGGAGTTGGTGACCCAGAAGAACGGGTTCATCGGAGTCAGTTCGTATTCGGTGTCCGGGGGGCTCGTGCGCGGGCCTGTGCGGTACATCGATGGGATGGACACGGAAACGTTGAGCATCGAGGCCGCGGATCTGGACGGGGATGGGCGCGAGGAGACGATCGTTTCGGGTACATCCGAGAACGTGGTGCTTTTGGTGCACGGGGACGACGAAACGTATGCGCAGGAGCTGATCCATACGACGATCCGCGCGGGGAGAGCGACGGACAGCGTGCGCGCGTGCGATCTGGACGGGGATGGTGATCCGGATCTTGTGGGCGCGGATGACAGCGGGCTGTTGTGGCTCGAGAATCTCGGATCGGGTTGGGCTCCGGGGTTCGAGCCCTGGGACATCGATCTGGGGTCGTTCGTGCACGAGGGGCGGGCGAAGGCGCTCGCGGATGTGGACGGGAACGGTTCGCTGGACGCGGTGGTGTACGGGGAGCGCGACGGGGAGGTGGGGTTCGGGTTTGTGTTGACACCGATCGTGGGTGGTGAGGTGCGCGAGATCCCGATGCTGGTGGTTCCGGAGTTCTCGCTGTTCAATCAGAGCGTGCATTTGCGTTCCGTTCAGGACGAGGACTGGGCGATTCAGAGCCCGGGAGACCTCGACGGGGACGGCGTTGATGATCTGTATGTTTTTCCGACCTGGTCACGGTGTTTCCGGATACTGGATCCGATGGATCTCAACGGGGGTCGGATGGTGGCGCGCGAGATGATCGCGCTGGGAGATGGGGAGGTGGTCAGGGGTGAAGACGGCTCCCCTTCGCCGTTCGAGAGGGCGGTGCCGAGGGTTGGGGTGGTCGATGTGAACGGGGACGGGGTTCTGGATCGGATCTCGGCGCACATTGTTGCTCGGGAGGGTGGGGGGTCGTCCGTGGGGCGCTTGCCTCCGGTGGGTTGGGAGCCCGGTGTCGAGTTGAGCGCGTGGCTTGTCGGGGCGACGAAGGGTGGGGTGCTCGATGAGACGGACTGGATCTATTCGGCGCAGGATCAGCTCGGGGTACTGCCTGTGGATACGGACGGCGATGGGGATCCGGAGCTGATCTCGGTCACCCGGACATCGGTCCGGATGGTGGATCGGGACCCATCGACTGGGTGGTTCGGTTTCAACGGGCAGACCCGGTTCGTGGGGCAGGCGTCAACGCCTCGGGGGAGGAGCGGGTTTGTGACGTCTCTGGATCAGGATCCGGGGGTGGATCTGGTCTCGCACAACTTCGATGGGTCGGGGTTCCCGGCGGTGTATCTGAATGTCGAGAGCGGGCCTTTCGATGTGCTGACGAGGAACGAGCCCGTGGTGTTCGATCCTTCGGTGCTCGGAGCGGAGGGGATCTCGATGGTGTCGGACGGGAATGTTGTGGCTGGTGATCTGGACGGGGACGGAGATACGGACCTCGTGCTTCGTGGGGTGATTGAGCAGAGTGGTGGGTTGAGTGGTCTGGGTGTGCTCGTGTGGTTGAATGATGGGGACGGGCGATTCACGGCGGGTGCGGTCTCCGGGTGCGCGGGCGGTGGTGCTGATGGGACGAGTCGGGTCTGTTTGTCTGATGTCGATGGGGACGGGGACCCGGACCTGATCGTGCTGGCGCGCGGCGATGGTGATGGGGAGATCGTCGTGGATCGGGTGGATGTTTTGTTGAATGACGGGGATGGTTCGTTCGTCGAGGGGAGCTCGGTTGAACTCGGTGACGAGTTGTTCGAGGGCGCGGAGCTGCACGTGGGGGACATCGATGGAGACGGCTTTGTCGATGCGTTCGTGGTGAAAGCGGTGCCCGACGATGCGGATGATGTCCAGTTCGGGTATGTGGGCGGCGAGGTGTTTTGGGGGAACGGGTCCGGGTTCGATCCGGTTTCCGCGTTGGTGTACGGTCGTAGGGGGACGTTCTCTGGGGGTATGCGCGATCTCGATGGGGATGGATTGATGGAACTGCTGCTGATGGCACAGGTGCCTGATCACGACGATGGGGATACGTGTCTGGTCGGGATTGTGCGTCAGCGCGGGGCGCGTGATCTGGTTGGCGCGGTGCACGTGGTGGATGAGCGCGCGGCCGCGATGGGGTTCGCGGATCTCGATGGCGATGGGTTGGATGATTGGTTGATGGTGGGGGACCAAGCGGAGCGTGTGATTCGTGTGTTCCACGGGGTGGGGGATGTGTGCGCGGCGGATCTGAATCTGGACGGGGATCTGGACTTCTTTGATGTGAGCGCGTTTCTTGGGTACTACGCGGAGTCGGAGCCGATCGCGGATTTCAATGGGGACGGGGCGTTCGACTTCTTTGATCTGTCTGCGTTTCTCGGCGCGTTTGCGGCGGGGTGTCCGTGATGGGGTTGCATAAAGAGGGGGCTGCGATGATCGTGCGGATCGGGTGCGTGGCGGGGGTGTTGGTGTGTGGGTCGGCGATGGGGCAGAGCTTCCCGGCTCGGGCGCTGACGGGGGTGTTCGGGTACGGGGAGGGGGAGGTGTCGCCTTGGTCGGGGGATGCGTATCCGCACGCGTTCACGGGGGATCACGACGGGGACGGGGTGGCGGATGTGTATGTGTTGTCGCGCGATGTGGCGAGTGGTGAGGAGGACTTGGGCGCGGTGCTCGAGATCTTTCTCGGGGATGGGGAGGGTGGGTTCTCGGGGTCGGTGCGGCCGTGGGGGACGGTGATTCCGGGCTTGGATCATCTGGTGGACGAGTATTGGGAGCGGTCTGTCCATCTCGCGGATATGGATCTGGACGGGCGCGATGATCTGGTTTTGTCGGTCTACGACGAGGGGTTGGTTGTCGCGGTGTACCTGAGCGATGGGGTTGGGTACACCCGGGAGACGATCCGGCGCGAGATCGAGGAGATCGATGAATACCTCGGGGGTGTGTAGTGTGTGATCGATCTGGACGGCAATGGGATCCGGGATGTTGTGGTCTGGTACGAGAACATGGAACTCCTTGAGATCGATCGGGATGAGGTCAGGTTGGTGCTGGCCGGTCAGGGGGATGGGGGGTATGTCGATGCGGGGTTTCTCGATTTCTCGGAGGTTGATTTCGGTGACTCGTTGGTTCGGAATCAGGTGGCGATGGTGGATTTCGGGGGCGATGGGACCCGGGATCTTTTGCTCACCCAGCCCGTGTACGGAGGGGAGAACGAGGTGTTTGTTCTGGAGCGCACGGTGGATCCGTTCTGGAGTGTGATGCGCGAGGTGGAGATCCCGGTGGACATCGAGGGGGTCGATGTCGAGGTCGGTCAAGCGGTGCCCGCGTTGACGGATGTGAGCGGGGACGGGGAGGTGGATCTTGTGTATCCGTGTCGGATCCGGGGGGATGAGGACGACGTTGCGGGGCTTGTGGTGTTCGAGTCGCCGTGGTCGGATTTGATGGGGGATCGGGTCCGGGTGGTGGATCTCGGGGTGGCGCTGGACGCGTTGGGCGTTGGGGATGTTCGGTTCGAGGAGATGCGGGTCGAGGCGGCCGGGGATCTGGATGGGGACGGGACGGGGGATCTGGTGATCGGGGGGAATGCGCGTGTGTTCGAGGATCGGGAGAACGAGGATCCGATGCTCCGGGGGTGGCGCGTGATGGATCCGATGGGGGTGAACCAGCGGTTCTCGATCGTGGCTGACTTCCGGGGTCATGCGCGTGCGGCGAGCGCGATCGAGGGGATGTACGAGTTTCCCCATGCGCTGTTTGTGGATGTGGATGGGGACCGGGTGCGCGATCGGGTGATGGTGACGCGCGCGGAGTCGGGGGGTGTGGGGAACGGGGCGGGTGAGGTTGAGATCGGGACGCGGTTGATCGGGTTGCTCGCGGATCCGGGCGCTTCGGGTGTGAAGACGAATCAGATATTGACTGCGCGTCCTCCGACCTTTCGGGACGCGATCTTTGTGCGCATGGTCGATCTCGATCTGGATGGGATCGATGAGGTGCTGGTTGCTCGGGAGGAGTCGATCGTCGCGGCGAAGTATGCGCCGGGGGTGGGGTATGTGTATTGCCGACGGGATCCGTTTGTGAGCGAGTTCGGTCCTGGGTTTCGGTTCGAGTTGGCGCGGTTCGATTCGGATCCGGTCCCGGATGTGATCTCACGGAACGCTTCGTTTGGCTCGCCTGTGCCGGCGGTGTATCTGAATCCGGAGGTCTTCTGCGATACCGATCTGAATCGGATCGAGAGTTTTGATTTCTACCCGATGCTCGATGCGCTCGATCAGGGTGGGATCGAGATCGGGGTGGTGGGTTCGTCGTTCAGCGCGGGGGATCTCGATGGGGATGGGTTCGATGATGTCGTGCACGGTGCACGGGTCCGTGATGAGACGGGTGCGGAGCCCGTCGATTTCTGGGGTGTGGTGGTGTGGTTGAGTGATGGGAACGGATCGTTTACGTACGGGGGGGCGTACCCGATCGAGGGTGCGATATCCGATGATGGGATCGCGTTGATGGCGATCATGGATACGGATTTCGACGGGGATCTGGATGTGTTGATCGAGGAGGAGTCGGGCTCGGGGAATCGGATCCGGGTTCTGTCGAACTCCGGGTCGGGCGCGCTCGCGCTCGAGGGTGGGTCGGTGATGGACGATGAGGATTCGGATCTGCGGATGTACTGGATCGAGGTTGTCGATCTGGACGGGGACGGGTTCGAGGATCTGGTGGTGCTTTTGAACAGCGCGAGCTCGATGCCCGGCGCGCATGAGGTGCGGATTGTCTTCGGGGGTGCGGCGGGGCTCGGGGAAGAGTCGTTGGTGCTTCGTGGTGGTGGGGCGCTGGAGACGTACTGCGCGGACATCGACGGGAACGGGCTGCTCGATGTGGTGGCGTGCTCGAACGGGCCGAGCGGTGAGATGGTGTATCGCTCGTCGGTGTCGGTCGCGTTTCAGATCGGGGCGCGGGTGTTCGAGGATCCGGTTTCGATCCAGCTTTCGGAAGACGTGGGCGCGGGTGTCCACGCGAAGGACCTGGATGGGGATGGGTCTCCGGAGATCATCGTGACGGGCGCTCTGTCCTCGATCGGGATGACGGTTTTGTGGAGCAGGGGGGAGCCGTGCGCTGCGGATCTGAATCTGGACGGGGCGCTCGACTTCTTCGACATCGCGCTGATGGTGTCGTATCTGCACGAGTCCCGTGCGATCGCGGATTTCAACGGGGACGGCGCGTCTGATCTGATGGACCTGACGGCGTTTCTTGCGGTGTTTGGGGACGGGTGTCCGTGAGGGTAGGGTGAAGAGGACGGGCGCAACCGTTCCTGCTTTGCCCTTCGGGTCAAAGCAGGGCACCCTGAGCGTGTGGTGATTGGGTCGCGCGTGTGGTGATCGGGTCAGGTGGGCTGGGTGTTTTTGACGGACCCGGTGCCTGTGTGTTTGAGCATTCGGTCGAGCGCGAGCTTTGCGAGGCGTTGGGCTTCGGGGTGGACGCTGATGATGTTGCGCGCTGTGGGTTTGCCGTTCTCGTGGTCCCAGGGTTTGTCTTTGGTGGTGCCGATGCCGCAGAGGCCGTCGAGGATCCAGAGGAGGTGGGGGGGGTCGATGCGGTACATGGTGGTGCAGAGGCATTGACAGTCGGAGAGCATCTCGACGTGGACGTTGCGGGCGCGGTGGGTGTTGGCGAGTCGGTTGACGAGGTGGACTTCGGTGCCGATCGCCCACTTGGTTCCGGGGGCGGCGGCTTCGATGGTTTTGATGATGTGTTCGGTGGATCCGGATTCGTCGGCGAGGTCCACGACTTCTTTGGCGCATTCGGGGTGGACGATGATGCGCGTGGGTTCTTCGTTCGGAGCCAGCTTTTCGTTTGCTTCACGGATCTGCGCGACGTGTTCGGGGCGGAAGAGTTTGTGGACGGAGCAGTGTCCGGCCCAAAGGATGACGTCGGACTCGAGGATCTGGTCCGGGGTGGCGCCTCCGAGGGGCTCGCCTTGTTGGGTGAGTCTGGGGTCGTAGACGCAGGTGTTGGTGTCGGTGTTGATCCCGTGGGCGGCGGCGGTGTTTCGTCCGAGGTGTTGGTCGGGGAGGAAGAGGATTTTGATGTTTTCGTTTTCGGCGCGGGGTTGGGTGCCTCCTTGCATGGCCCATTCGAAGACTTGGGTTGCGTTGGAGGAGGTGCAGCAGGCGCCGGCGTGGTCGCCGACGAAGGCTTTGATGGCGGCGGTGGAGTTGACGTAGGTGATGGGGATGATGCGCCCGGTCCAGCCCTGGGATGTGAGTGAGCTGTGGATGAGGTCCCATGCTTCGACGGTTTGGTCGTAGTCGGCCATGTCGGCCATCGAGCATCCGGCGGAGAGGTCGGGGAGGATGACGTGGACGTTGTCGGGTGTGAGGATGTCGGCGGTTTCGGCCATGAAGTGGACGCCGCAGAAGACGAGGTGGGAGACGGGGGTTCCTGCTGCGGCGCGTTCGTCGACGACGGAGGCGGCGAGCTGTGCGAGTTTGAGGGAGTCCCCGGTGAAGTCGGCGTGGTTGACGACGGAGTCCATCTGGTAGTGGTGGCCGAGGATGAGGAGGGCGGTTCCGAGTCGTTTGCGGCGGTCTTCGATGCGCGCGGCGATGTCGGTGTCGCTGAGCGCGTGGTACTCGGGGGGGATGGAGGGTTGCCAGAGGAGGGTGGTCATGGGTGGGGGGCTGCTTTTGTTGTACTGCGGCGGGATT